>Ga0131853_10001130_pt1 | contig 48601 bp, 32 predicted proteins | sample TergutLab28metaG_FD_92764 | JGI IMG/M metagenome (GOLD analysis project Ga0131853, IMG submission 92764) | Labiotermes labralis P1 segment gut microbial communities from Petit-Saut dam, French Guiana - Lab288 P1 (version 2) (version 2) | ecosystem: Host-associated > Arthropoda: Insects >... | reverse complement strand
TATATACCATGTTTAAAATATTCAGTACATATATTTGTTGAATAAATATATAAAATGCAACTTTAGAGGTTAGCGGTGCGGTACGACCACTATAGTTGACATTAGGCGTCAAAAGGTTAATGTTAGAGAAACCAAGTTTCATTCCCTCACTACACCACAGCAAGATTATAGCTACGTAAGTTTTAATATTTACGTTTTTGAATAGCAAATGGGGAAATAAAAGATTCCGGGCCGAAGAGGTCACTGAATGTAACCTGCTTCTGATTTTCATCTGTTAGTGTCTTTCCCAAACATTTGAACTTTTGGCGTGTTATCCACGGACTTGTAATATAAAAAAAAACGCAACTGCAAGGGACGTATGAAAGAGACTGCGTGAGTTCAGTTCGCGGCGCTGATTGTTATTGCACGACGTTTCAGTTACGTAATTTAAGAGAAGAATAAAATGCTGTGAGATAGCGTTGTTCACTGGGTTATTTTAACAAGTCGACGTGTTTTAGTACGGTTACAGTAAAGAAAATAAGGCTTGATAAAACTGTGCATTTCAAACTCAGTGTGGGGCAGAGAACGCTCTTTCTTTTTTAGTATTAAATGGTGAACACTGCGCACAGTTTGTAATAACAATGAACAACACAAACCTAGGCGGCACAGTGCCACTTGCTGATGTTTTCTTTTTTGGAAATGGCATTGATTTACAAACACGAGGGGAGGTACGAAAGGTAAGTTTCTAATTTTTCCTATGAAAGTGTGTAATTATAATGAAATTTACACATATCACGGGTTCATCCTTTACAAACTTGAGGTTGTTTTCCCACAAAGTCTCCTTCCTTATCAACACACTTTCCCCACCTTTGCATTAGACACAGTATGTCGGTGCGCGAAAGCTCCTTGCTGAAGCATCGGAGCTCTCCCTGTCTAGCAGGTAAGTCCACAATATCTGCCATTTTACACTGCTACTGTTTTGAGTGCACGTGACTGGCTGGAGCAGCGATGAACAAGGTGCAGCGGAACAGTGTCGCTATCCAGTGGGTAAAGCAAGAAACTCTACCCGGCGCCACATTTAAAATAAGAAAATAGGAGGCAATACTTTCGTACCGAACTTCTTAATTGCCTGCTCCAATTCCAACAGCAGGGAGCACTACAGGATATTCCTCATAAGGCGTGCCAAACGTCAGGACGTTATTATACGAGTCATGTCGAGTACAAAATGTTGTATCAAAATATGCCAGATTATCAACTGTTACATCGCTACGAGAGGGGTCAGGCGGGGGCGCAGTTGTTGGAGACACTGTGCTATTGATTCCCGATGTTGTCACTGGAATTTATCATTGACATAATCCTTCCAGCCGTACTATGGCCCCCGGGACTGACTCAGCCTCTAACAGAAACGAGTACCAGGAACATTTTCTGGGGGGGTAAAGGCGGCCGGTTTGTAGGGCTGATAATCTTACCATCTTCATTTGCCAATTGTCATGACATTTGGAAGCCTCACCCTCCTGGAAATCTCAGGGTCTGTTCAGGCCTGTACAGGAATTGCTGTACCTTTTTTCTTGCGTTGTTACATCGCTACGAGCAATTAACGTTTCATGATACTGTACGATACTGCATGGTATTTGTTCTTACGAACTACCTTCACGCCGAAATACAACTCTGGTAAACACCCCCCCCCACACACACACACACACACACAACAAATATAACACCTGCAGTCCAGTTTTCGGTGTGTCTGCCAAGCCACCCCCAACTTCATCGCCGACCTTCAGTAAATATTTGGTTCGATATCATTGGGAATCTCCTGACTGGACCATCTGTCACTGAAGACCGTACAACTGCAGCTTATTATTTCAATTTGTAAAATATCTCTGCGTCACTCTTGCTACAAGACATTCCTCTGCCAACAAGGTTCAAAATGTAGTTTCAAACACGACGGCGCACCACCTCAGGTCGGCCAAGAGGTAACAGAATGCCTTAATCGACATTATCTTAACAGTTGGATTGGTCGTTTTGGTTCGCAAGCCTGTCAGCCAAGTCAGCAGATCTCACGCTCCTTAACTACCTCCCGTGGGGGGCACATGAAAGACATGGTCTACCGGCGAAAATAGCAGACAAGAGAAGAACCGTTGTTGTGATTCTTGTAGTCAGCCGACCAAATGAGGGGAAAGGATGAAGTTGTCAAAAAATTAAAGAATTTTCTTTTGAAAGGCAAGAAAATGTGTCCACAGAGCAGTGGAGGTTATCTTGAAGAGTGGTCAGTGCAGCATAACTGAAAATTCACATTCTTTGATATTATCTAATTAAAGTTTATTTTTCTTCCATAATGGAACATAACTATGTAGTCAAACGTATCCCATAGGATCACATTTACAAGAATCTGTATTTCTTCTGTGACACTACCTGACACAATTTTCTTTGACGTTGTTCATATCACCTGGTAAAATTTTAATAGCTGCCTTTCTTTTGCGGTGTTCTCAAACACGCTTTGTACAGTAGGTTAAGATTTGCGGATATTTTTGTTTTGTGTTATCTAATACGAAACTTTCTCTCTATGATAAAATATACGTATTGTAGAATTTTCGTCCATATCCTTATACGCACAGTAAAATGCTCGTAACGATGTAACGGATGATAATAGGGCATATGTTGTTACAGCATTATTTTTAGTCAAAATGTCTTACTAAATAATATCCGGAAGTCTAGCACACTTTATGCAGAATATTTTGTGTGCATTACCAAGCGAAGGGGTGCTGCGTTAGTCCCGGTATCTAAGTACAGAAACTAGCTGGAGTGACAAGCGTAGCACCAAATGTGGCGTTTCTTTTTATCACCCATGACGTTCAAAATTCAAGCAATCTCTTCTCTATTCCGTCTGAACGTGACAGACGATCAGTGCCTAAACCTTTGGATAGGTACTGTAATTCGATGTGAGAGCCTTTCTAAATCAGTTATACACTCCAGTTCCGGTCAAAATTTGAAAACAATGACAGTTGCTTTACTTGAAGGGCTGCACGACTTTCTGCGGATATTTCGGAAGTAACTCGAGCGTAAGTCAATAACATTTACTCAAAAAAATGTTTCAAACACAAGATAGAGAGAAAAACGAAAAGGGTAATTTACGTCCAAAATCCATTGCCCATAGTTTCCAACACACAGACGAGTCCGGTTGAAACGACATCGGTATTCGCGAGATCTCGTCTAGAGCGTGAGATATGCTGTGATACTAATTAATTCCTTAGCGTTAACCATAACATTACACTCCTCGTTAATTACGGCATCCATTTATAACGATACAAAATATCCCCTTTGTGAAGTTATAAACGAGTTCAGCTGTAATTACAAAATCACGTGTTTACTCTGTCATCTCAAGATTTAAATAAACATTTTACGTTGGATGACTAGCACATACCTATCAAAAGTCATGCCGTCTGTGAGTCCAACTGTCTTTTCCACTTTTTGTGACCTAGTGTCCGCGTCTGTTACAAGTCAGTATAATTATCTCAGTATTTAACCAACTTGATGCACAAAATTTGTTTCACAACAAGTTTTATTTCATGCCTCTACATGTTTCGAGCACATGTGCTCGAAACACGTAGAGGCATGAAATAAAACTAATTGTGAAACAAATTTTGTGCATCAAGTTGGTTAAATACTGAGATAATTATACTGAGATGCACGGTCAGCAAAACGTCAAAAGTTAGTATAAGTTTACTGGATTTACCAACAGTCTTTCAACGCCTTATGACAAGTCACACGCCTTCAGACCATTAATTCGCATAAACCTCAGTAACTATTTACTTTACCCTAGTTATTATGCACGTGGCAATATTATATTTACCTTATCAATTTATCCATTTCGAGCTTTGTTTTTCTTTATTTGTCAAGCGTTTTTAATTTAATTTAATTTAATCCTCATAATGGAAGCTAAATCAGTGTCTCTAAGGGGGAAGATTGGGAATGTAAACATAATAAAAACAAGCACTTGTTTATTATGGTAACTCAGCCACTGTCGAAAGCAACGACGCCGAAGAAAACGCGAATCAAAGCCTCGAAATGCGTACGACCGGTAACGATTTATGAAGTGTAGAAGGGCTTAGGTATTTCCAATAAACTTGTATTATTTAAAGCCATGCGATACGCACAACTATTACATATTCTCTTAAATTCTATATGGGAAAGCATCTTTAAAAGTCAGAGGAAAATTCCTGTTTTCATTACTTTTGGCCCATAATTAATTCCACTTTATTCAAAATCATAAATGGACTTTTCATGTAACTTACATCACAGACCGTTGACTGCATTTTGTAGACAGGCCGCAAGTAAGATTCATAAAAGCAGAGAATTCCATTAAGAAGTCTGTACATTACATGGTAGAACACACCCATTACAATGTAAGTCCAAGCAGAAGGGCGTCACGAAGCATTCTACGATGTAATGCCTTTCCCTATGCAGGTAATTACTAAAACAGTTTTAAAATGTCGAGACGTATATTAGGAGGGTAAGGAAGAAAGAAGAGAATGCAAAAATGACACGTGAGGCTTCTTAACCTCAGTTTTCAATGTCTGAGTAACTCAAAATAAAATTACCTTAACTTTGTCCGTGGTTTTCGATTTACAAAACAACACAACATTTCGGGGAGTGATTTGTTCGCTTCCCTTTGTTACAGGGTAGGAAGACACTTCCTTTGTTTGGTCTGACAGAAAGAGTAATTCTCATTCACTAGACCAGTGACTAAGCGACCAAATGTAGCCGGTATACAGCAGGTATAATAGGACACACGCCCGCATTTCTGTGCAAGTGAGTTATACGGCAGGCAGAAGAAGCAACACTCCCGCATTTCAGTCCAAAAACCTGAAGCGACATTTATGAGTATGTGAAAGAATCATATTAAAACTTTAGCGTATACAGGAATGATATAAGTTGTAGATGGGAATCAGCTAGCACAGAATAGGGTCCAGAGAGAAGTCTTCATGAATTCGATTATATAGCTTTGCATTTCTTTAAACAAAGGGTATTTTGATTTGCTGAGCAAACATACGAGAGAAACTACTCAAGAATTCCGATACACGGTGTGAGTTATTAGTAAAAAGCTAGACTGGAAGAGGCACATAAAACTTTAAGAGCCTAAATGGCAGAAGAGAAGAATCCATATTGCAAAGTTACATGAGATACCCACACTCCCGACCGACACTTGTTAATATGTGTAATGAGGATCTTTACAATATGCTCTACATTTGACATTGTGACGACAGACAGAGCGGTCAGCACAGACACTCAACGATTGCCATTGGTGAGCCACCGTAAACACTGAAATGGGACTTTCGGCTTCCAGGAAGGGCAGAGGATAAGAAGCTTGAAATGTAACTAAAAAGGAGCCGGACACTGCGAGTCCGTCAACATTCAGATTCTTCTGAAGAAGGCATTCACGTCTGACCAGGTTCCTCCAAGGGGCGTAAAAAGATGTTATGGAAAATTATACAGAACGGAAACATAATATATGGACACTTGTGCAGCACTTTATTATGCACTTCTGATACAATATTTGGTATAATCGAGGGACATTAATACTACATTGAGTGTGACTTAAGAGCAAGGAAATTTTGCCCGGTCACTTACTGTGGAAATGTGTATAAAAAAAATACGAATATAATATTAGGCTTTCAATATAAGCACTTATAAATCGCCCACTATACGTTCTAGCCCAGGGCCGCTAAGAACTGCTTCGGGGGCTGGTGACAAAATTTTTCGGGCTCCCAGCAGGGGCTGACTGGTTAAAAATCTTTACACTAAATCGGAAATTCTCCCACTTTCAAAATGACGTGGGCTTGGTCTGAATGTTTTAATTTGTACAATCGACAAATAAAGATTAAGACCAAAACACATGCAAAATATTCCGGTTCCAGGAGGCCATCCAGACCGCCGGGCTCAGATAATTTGTACCGGCTTCCCCTCCCTCTCGTAGGCACTAGCTTAGCCAAATGTACACTAAAATATTTAAACAGCTCTGCGTAACATGGATTTTAGGCGCTTTCGCAAAATTGCGAAAAGTGACTGTTAGCTTCATCATGTCTCTCTGTCCGTCCGTTCGCATGGAACAACTCGATTCCCACCAAAGGAAAAAAGGTTAAGGTAAAGCAGTCCCATTAGAGGCCTGGAGTGTCCCAGAGGGTTCCAGAAAGTTAAGGCTCCCAGCTTTCGTGACAACGGCACAGGATGGTGATAAGTTGTCAGCCTTATGCACCGGCCGTCTCTACCCCCAGGGAATACTCCTGGTACTCATTTCTGTTAGAGGCTGAATCGACCCCAGGGCCATACTGCGATCGCAAGGATTTTACGTCAATGAAAGATCCGCTGACACCAGCTGGAACCGAACCGGCGACCTTCCTATTTGTAGCACAGCACCTTAACCACTGTGCTACCGCGGTCCCCCCACTGAAAGGACTTTCACCAAATTTAATATCTGAGTATTTTCGAAAACCTGTCGAGAAATTTCAAACTGCATTTACAGCTGACAAGAACAACTGGTACTTCACATGAAGACTAATATAAATTTTTGATAATATCTCGCCCAATTCTTCTTATAATGAGAAATATTTCAGACAAAGTTGTAGAAAATGTCACAACACACACTTTATGCTCAATGACTGTTTTTCGAAAACCGTGCCGTTTATGAGACAACGTGGCAAAATATTGGGAGCCGGACAGACTGCATATAACAATATGGCACATGCTAATTCCATGCTGGATATCTACGGTTACAAATAAACACTCAGAATATGTAATACTTATTGCTGTTCCACTGGAACAACGGTTGAACGAACGCGCCTGAATGTTACGTTATACGTACATTGCCTGCTTTCTTGAACGTTAGTGATAACTTTAACAAATGATGAAACAAGTATGACATCACACTTAAATAACACACAATAAAATTACTGGATGCATGGTGCGCAATGCACACAGGTAAAAAAGAAATGTAAAATGTCCCTGTCTACGCCATGAAGGCATAGAGTGGGAGAAGACGTAAAGCACCTCTCATACTTAACCTCGGCACTAGATGGAGGTGAATTGGAGTAATTTAAATAAAGGAGACACATACAGCCTGGAAGGCTGAACAGTAAATGAGAAATGACAGAAACATAAACGAGGAAAAATTCCGAAATGAACAAACATACATGAGCACCTGTTAATTAAACGAGTGGCTGAACACTTAACCAAACTTCCGATTGTTTCTGAGTCGGCTTCGCCTATATGAATATGCAGGAAATGGCCATTCTGAAAGCCGCAGCTGTGTGGTAATAGCGCGCATCAATGTACTCGGGAAATCAATCGAATCGGAGACCAATAATGCTGACTAACATGCTTCATTTCAATGCCTTCAGCCTATCAGGGGGGACAATGCCACGATCGACTCCTTTCATAGCCTCCTACTAAGCCACACAGCTGTCAAGTTCTACAAACGGGACCTCTGCAGCTGAGAAATCGTCTTTACATAAATAAAAAACCAACAAAATTACCCCGCTACCAATCGAAAGGGTAAAATTATACACATGTAAAAATGTCGTTGAATTTGAAGAAAATAAAGTGTAAAAACTCGTTTAATCAGAAATATAAAACATTTTATTCATCTTCTGCCTTTTAGAAATCCAGTCCAATGGAACAGCGAATTAGTCTACCTGTTTGAAGGCTGTGTGGAAATCAGAGACGCAAGGGAAGGAATCCATCAAGTGTAGTCGCTTTCTGTCAAGGGATATGACAATATTTTGGGGTGTCACAATGCCTGGGACATCAATTTCCTTCATTCCTCACGGCCGTCAACGGGCCCAAACCCTCACATCCCTCTTCCTTCTAATGGGTCTTTCTCGAACTGAACGGGGAGCCTATAGCACTCCTTCGTACCGGAAAGGCCTCAGGTCGCCGTCGTGGGCCGGAGGCACATCACAGCTAAAGTTCAATTTTATTTTCTTCTTTCGCTCCCAGCAAAACACCGGCTAATTACGTCACAGCATGGCGCGGCCACTATTTACCACATCGCCTCCACTGCACAGCTTAGTCGTTTCCCCACTCACCGCTATATGACATCCAGTTGCATAGGCGTCGTTGTGACCGAAAGATAAACCACAATCTACCATTCTGTCGAAGAGGCTGGTATAATATCAAAGTCGTAGACTGGTATTCGAGAGATATTTTACGAGGTTCGACACTCGACCGCATTACCGGGTATCCTTACGGAAATATTTCCCGACATCCATCATCAACTGTTCTTTCCAAATATTTACCTACGTATCAGTAACACGCAGTATTTTCATCTAATTCGACGACATATAACCAACGTGCACCGCTGAAAGAAATTAATCTAACAAACTCATCCATCATCCTAATTTAGAACAATCGACTTAACACTCAGGCATTGTACGGATTCGAATCTCTTTCTGGAGACCAGAAATTCTGACCAGGATTTCTGAGGTCTGTTTGGAGACCAGTTATCCTTACTAGGATTTATCTGTATTTCTGGAGACCAGTTTTCCTGACGAGAATTTACCATGTATTTCAACTATCCTGACTAGCATTTGTGACTTCTGTCTGGAGACCAGATTTCCTGGCTAGCGTTTATTATGTCTTTCAGGTGACCAGCTATCCAGCTATTTCTGATGTCTGTCTGGAGACCCTTTATCCTGAATAGGATTTATATGTCTTTCTGGAGACCAGTAACCCTTAAGAGAATTTATCACGTCTTTCAGCTATCCTGACTAGGATTTCTGAAATCTGGTTGGGACCAGTTTTCCTGACTAGCATTATCATGTATTTCTGGAGACCAGCTATACAGACTAGGATTTCTGATGCCTGTTTGGAAACCAGTTACCTTTAATAGAACTTCTCCATCTTGATACCTGATATCCTGACTTGAATGTACCACGTTTGCTTTTTTCAATTCCGCTAAATGCCAATAAATGCATTATGTAATGACACGTTACAACAGGATACTACAGCTTTCATCTACTTCATTCGTAAACCAAGACTCAAAATTTGTTGCCCTTAAATCAGCGTAAAACATGTTACACCACAGAGTGAGTTAATGACTATTTTATTCTCTAACCCAATGGTTTAGTACATCTTACAAACCACATAAGGTAATTTGCAATGTCGGTCATGGTGTCCATTTAAATTCTGTTTAAACAAAGGCAATATTTAAAACATTTTATGAATTAGAGCTTGTTGGGGAATGACTAATAAAATCCACCAACAGTAAACGCAGAGAAAGAGGATAAATTTCGTAGTAACTTCCAAGCATATCCCATTTCACTTCAGTGCAGGGGAAAATATGGATACTTAAAACGAGCCAGTAAAGAACAGTAATTTTTGTACATTTGTTAAGAGAGTTTTGTCCTCTTTCCTGAAATTGAAGGAACACGTGAAGAAGTGAAATGGAGTTTGTGCAATGTCATACCATAAAGAAACGAACGGAAGTGTTTTCAAGTACACACACACACACATGAATTTTGAAAAGGCGTAAATGTCTGAAGATAAAAGTGCGTAACACTCATGCGGTTACAGAAACCGCACCTATTGCTTGCTGGGAAAGTCGCCTCGCTCCACTCGACAGGACGTAGCAAGTGATCGCGGTTCCGGTACCAACAGTGAAGAACTAAGGGCCAGGTTACCTCTAACAAGGAACGCAGTCGTTTCTTTATGATTACCTTTAAAATTATTATGTAAAGTTATGCATCGTCGCTGCAATGACGGTAAGAATTATGATTTTTCAGGTTTGTGACACAGCGTGGTTTGTCAGGTACTTACAAGCGTTTCGGAGGTACCTGCTGCCTATCGGCAAAGAGAGGTTTAAAAATAAAAGATATTGTAGCAAACAACGTCGAACTCAAAAGTCCGCCACTTCTCCTTACCTTCCAGAATGTAAAGTACCCGTTTGCGTTGTAACATTTACGTTTTGTGTTTGTGTATTAACAGCTCATAAGTCTTGTTTAAAATTTCAAACGTCTTAAATTACTCTTGTTTTGACCCATTATTTACAGGTATATTTCTATAGTAAGAACGTAATTAAACCAATAGGACGTGATTTCTTTCAGTAATTACAACAATATCAAACTCAAAATATTTTCACTAATCGTGTAACACCTACCTAAATTACATATTACACTTTTCAGTATAAATAATTTATACTTCGGCAAGCATAAAAATCACATCTGTTCATGAGGTAACGCTAGGGTTATGTATAAGGGAGATGCCCTGTTTGAATCTCGGCCGGGACCACGATATAGTTTCTGACGGTTTTCATGGATTTCCTCAGTCCTTCCACGCAAATTCCGAATGCAAATTCCGAAATTGTATCTCACATTAGGCCCGAGCGCCCCCTTCCACATCCATTCCAATTTGTTACTGCCCTCCAGTCATTCCATGGTATACACCCTAAGTTGCAACAAATAATGTGTGTCAAGTTACATAAGACATGATTGTTCTAAGTTCACATGCCAAAAAGTTTGAATCCACGTGTTAGGATCTGCATTTACACTCGACTAAATCGCTTATTAAGCATGAAACATAACCGTACATTTGCAACTGGATATTTATGTGTGCAGAAAGCACCCTACCTTCAGTGCACGCGAGGTGACCGCGGGATCGCGAACAACTGAGCCACGAACAGCCTAGCCCACTACACATACACACGCCGACTGAGGAGCTGGGCGCGCAGTGGCAGCTAGCTTAGTACCTCGGCTGTCTGCCCGGCGCATTGTGTGTCACCGAGCACCGTCAAATCGGGCAGGGGAGGGGCAGCATCCTCACAAAGAGTTGTAATTGCACTACATCCATTTTAGTCCACTGACAGTGCGATCTATTAACTACCACGCAAGTCAGTCCTTCTTGAGATGTTAAATAGCTCCTAAGCTAGTAGAGAATTTACCCGCATTTTATAGAACCGAGAGGTTGATTACCCCGACCTATCATCAGCCATAAAAATTCATAGTATTTATTTAAAATCAATTTTAATATTATTCTCCCACATAAGCCTGTATCTCCCGAGTGGTCCGTTTCCGGTGTACATATAATGTGTTGCAATCTCACTACATATTTGCCATTAGAATTGTGTCGTAAAACTGTAATCTCGCTACTGAAAAGTGGCACAGTCTTTTGTGAAGCACACCAATTACTTCCAGTGACTCTCAGTCAACAGAGACTAGTCAATTTAAAATTTTTACAAATAACTCTGATAAGAAGGGGTTAATTAATGACGAGTAATAGAGAGAGAGCTAAAGAAAGAAAAACAGAAGAAAATGTTTTCATTTCCTCGTCTCCGACCCCCTATCATGCAAGTCGCCTTATAATGTGTCGGTGTGCCTCTCAATACGTGACTCAGTACAGGTAACATTACTGGCAGCGTTGACCGGAGGTCGGGTCTAGGGGAAGGGTAATTGGTACCCTTCCGCAAGACCTAACATCTGGATCAGAATTCGCCGCTGGCAGCGGTTTGTTTATCTCGCTGTAATCGCCTCCAGACCTCCTCCAGGGTACGCCCAGCCCCCAGGCCCATGGTTGCCGACGTGTACATTCTTCAGAGATAAAGCATGAAGCTTATTAATGACCATCTTCTGTCGAACAGAATAAGCGGAGCTTCAGTCAGTCCTTCAAACATCTTCATACGGAGGAACTCAAAAGCCAAGAATCTTCTGAGCTCCTTACGCAGTTCTCTTGTGCTCACAAAACTATGCCCCTGTAACGGCATTATACACGATGATGATGAAGACGATGACAAAGATGATGATGATTATGACGATACCACTGGCTACTAATCAATCAAGACCGAGGTAGCATAGTCAGTACAGCTACTAGGCTACGGATAGACGGCCCGGATTTCCGGTACCTGTCGGAGAAGTTAATCAAGTCTTGACAAAAGTCCAGATTGGTTCTGCGTCCCACTTAGCCTCAACTTCAATGCGTACCGAGGTTCTTTCCCGGGGGTAAAGCGGCCGGAGCATGATGTTGATCACTCACACAATCTAGTGTCGAGGTTGAGCCTGAAAGGAGCTACATCTCTACTCCCCTTCTGCGCCCTCATTGCAGGTACAGGATAACTTTGCCTTTAATTTACCTTGCTACTCTTTCTGGATGGACTTCCGGGGATCGAAATCCAGAGGGGGCGAGGTCTTCCACATGCGTCCTGACCGGTCCTAAGTCCCCCCCCCCCCACCCCCTCCTATTTATTGGGTCCCGGGTCCCTTCCCCGGCGCTAAAGGGGCAGGGGCGTGGCGTTCACCTCCCACCCCTTTTACCCCGGGTGTTAAAGAAAGAGTAAAGCTATACATTTTCTCCCGCTCTGGGCCTTCTTGGCCTGTCCTACGGCGAGCTTAACCTTTATTACTTCTTTATAGAGGATATTCCAAAGCCGACCGTACAATGAAATAGTCTACATTTTCAGAACTTCCACTGATTTTGAAACAGCGGAATAGCATTACAATAAATTGGCTTTCTGTAGCGGTGCAACTGATGATTCTGTTATTCTGGGGTATGACGTTGCGTCAATGGGTAATCGGATCCCGACGTTTAAGGACAACAGAATGTCCTCAACTTCAGATGTAAAAATGTCGCAGGTTGTGGACAACAGCTTGCCTCAAAATTTCGCAAACTTATTACCAAACGACGCAGCATCATTTTTCAGAAAATGGGATTTCTGAAGTGACTATAGGGTTGAACCTGTTTATCACAAACCCACGTAACGTAATGCAATGATAAATTGGCAAATTTAGTGTGCTGGGGCACTCAGGTGATGCAGCCCAAATACAACGACAAGAACTTGACTAGACACAATAAAAGTTAAAGTTGGACATCCCGTTTTATTTCAAACCAACAATTATGTAACAGCAGTAGAGACAACTAAGTATTTAAGTGTTTAATAGAGTTACATGTTGCTTCCTTATTAATAGGACATTATCAGGCTAAACAGGTTTTGTCTAATACATAAAAAGAAATACAGAGCCTGTTTGGCCTCTTGATGGCCTATTCAAAGTTCAAAATATGTAGGTCCATTAAACACTTAAACACATAGCCTAGTTGTGTCTATTGTTGTTACGTAATCATTAGACTAAAAAAACTAAAATCATATATTTAGATTAGTTTTTGAAGAAGCCACGCAATGAGCTACAAAATTCAAATTAATTTGAGAAGCGTGATAAGTGTCCTAATTAGCAAGTATAATTTGAATTAACTGTGACAGCACTTTACAAGGGTCCATCCAAAAACAGTCCATCATACACAAATACACACACACACACATACATACACGCGCGCGCGCGCGCACACACACACACACAGACACACACATATAGACATAACAATACATTTCCAAAGTCCAATATTTCTGTCACACAACAGTTGTACATAAAACAAATCAATATCAGACAACACACGGCACAACACACAAGATGATTGAATAAACTTTATATTAAAACTTAAAATTTCTAAATATAAGTACAATATACAGCATTAATTACAGCACCAGTACAGGAATATAAACGTAACACTATGGAAGCTAAACGGCACACTTAACAGATAGTAAAGATATGTCGCTGTTCCTTCAAGCAAAATTAGGCTATTTGAAGAGCATTAAAAATTACACTGGATAGTTTAATCGTTAAAACAGTGCATCTCACAGATAGTTCATGTCTCACACGGTTACAACTTCTTTGTTTGGCATGACATTGTGATGACTGTGGGTTAGCTGTTTGTGATATCTTAGTAACTACACTATTTTTTAAAATTTGTGTGGTTATAATTAAGTCACGCAAAGAGACAGGCCTAATTACTGAAAGGGGATGGCGTGAATTACAAGTAGGACGTAATACTACAAATGTTCATAGTGCACGTGCCACAGCCAGGGTCTCTTCATTATCATGGTGGGTGACCGAAACCTTGCCTTAGTGAGGATCAAGAAACAAACATAGACATGTACCCTCGGGAAAAATGGGTCAGTTTTATTATTCCATGTCTGAAGCAAACCGGGAAAGGGAGAGGCTCGCATAACTACAGTATTCAACATTTGTATTCCGCAAGTATCCGACTTACCGCCTATCATTGCTGTAGTGTCCTGTGGCTTTCCTCAGTGCATGTCGTATCACTGCCGGTCTACTAGCTACGAATTTGGCGCTGGGAACTGAATGCTACTTAACCTCATTCACCAGTGCAAAAAAACGCGATTCAGTATGACGTGTCCAACTGAAGCCTCATGCTAACATATGCAAATGTTTCACAACTCACTGTTTTTATTTTACATTAAAACACCAAATTCAAGACAGAAATTATCACTGCAAACACCGCGTTCTGTACATGCCCTTCTTTTCCTTGACTACACTCTCTAAGCTCTACAGAAACACTGTAAATGGCAGCAACGATCACAGCGCCAACAGTAAAGTTGTCAAGAGTTTATCCACAGAATTATTCTATCCTCCCGCTGGTGTTACAGTGTTGTGTAGCTTAGGAGCGGGGATGCAGCCATTCTGGGCGGCAGAATGCAAGGGGCGCCAAGTAGGGCGGAAAATAAGTATTTGAAGTAAACAAGTTGCGCTCAGCAGAGCCAAATAAAAGGAACATCAATAAATTATTGTGATATTTAATTCATAATTTCTTTTGGGGTGTCCATTATGATTACTCGCTCCGGGCGCCTAAAATCCTAGGCACGCCAGTAGTCCCATACAACCGAAATTACCACAATGGAGAAATCTGATAATTTGTAATTTTCTCCCGATATTAAGGGGATGAAATCAAGAGCAGGATATGGACGGCCCTAAGTGGGAGAAATTAGGAACAGAGACATAAATTGTATTGGAAAATCTGTAAACAAAAGGCCTTGGAATTCTTTGAACTGCTTTCTGTATAATTTGCGCAATTCCTTTTATTATTGCTGTTAACTTACGTCAGTACCTTTGAGCCTAAGAACTAGTATTTTCAGCTTTTTTCACGCCAAACCAAATTGTTGCACTTGCTTTTACATTAAATGGGAGCCGGGATAATGCAGTCGGTATTTTGACTGCTGTACAAACTAGACGATTAGGGGTTCGAAGAGGACACGACATTTTGAAATTTCATTGATCCTCTTCATAATAAGTAATTCTTATTAGAAGTGGGCCTTACTGAATTTCCTCGCAGTCGACTGCAGATATTACAAGTGTAAATATGTGAAATCAGAACCCCAAAACTTGCACAGCACATCAAGCAACATCTCAGTTACTTATTATTAAAAGAACGGCCTACTAAACTCTGTCACGAACCGCATCAGGACCATACGTGCAGTTGCTGATTACGATGGACATTTTCCTAATGACACAATTGGAGGGTGGGAAGGAATGGGAACACAGAACCAAGAAAGTCATACACCAAACCCTGAGCGACTTTTTTGGACTTTTCCTTCAAGGAGTGTGGAAGTTGAGCAGATTTTAGCCCGTAGATTTTTACATCGGAGTCCTTGGAAGACTCGTCTAACAAGTCACTTTAAAATTATATTTCCAGCTATAGTGAAATGCTTATTTATTTCGGACTCAGCTAATAACATCTGACTGTTCTTAACTTGTTGAAGTCAAGTCCTGTGCCTTGCAATTTTGTTACTGGTCTTTGAATATGCATCTGAAGTGTTCATTAGCTTTGTATACAAAGGCAGGTACAATGTGTAGTCGTCCAGCCAATCTATATCACAATGAGATCAGCGCGTTTGATTGGATGAACCATGATACAAGGTCCATGAACATTAACTGTGTGAAATTTAACTTTCCAGCACTTCAGTAATATTCAACCCTTTCAATTGTCACTTCAGTATTCTAAATTTTGAGCAAAGATTAAGATATACATAAATACAATTTTTCCTACTGTTGTGTGTGGGGGGTAAAAGGTGGCCTTTCACAATGGCGGAGCGTGCGAGAATAGGGTGCTGAGGCAATTATTTGGCTTTTGAAGGGGAAAAGTGACAAGAGCCGGACAAAAGGTCACAGTGAAAAGATCCATAAACTGTATTACACAGCAGATAATGGGTAATGAAATCAAGACAGAAGAAGTGGGCGTAGCAGGTGGCACATACGCGACAGAAAAATGCATACAGGATTTTGGTAGGAACACCTTAGGGAAGAAACCGCCAGAAATATCGGTGTGTATACGTGATTTTGATATTAAAAAGGATACTGAAGAAAGCGAATGGGAGACTATGGACTTCAGTATCCATCTCAGGACAAGGAAAATAGATAGGATGTTGTGAACATGGTAATGAACTTTTTGATTCCATAAAATAAAGGCAACTTCACGTCTACAAGGAAAACTATCAGCTTCTGAAGATCTGTGCTCGATGGCGTCAGTTGAGTCATCAGCAATATCACACACTCAGGATGAAAACATTTCACATATCATTTTCGCAAAACACACGTGATCCAAAATAAAGTAGACCCCCCACTTTACACTCAACTGTGGACAAGCTTTTTAAACCTCAAATCAAGAAAAATATTTAGTGGGGTTCCTGTCAAAATCAGACAGTAAGTTGCTACTGTGGTTACAAAAACATTTTGTTCACTCCGGATTTAAACCTAGTGATGCGTTTCTTCAATAAATTTATATTTTTACGTTTATTTTACGGGACATAAAAGATAAAACTTGAGAAGTAACCTAAAATTCAAGTTTCATCTCAAAATTATTTATTCGTCTGTCAGCAGATAAAGAAAGAGAATAGAATGTAGGTTTTCAAACTAAGGCTCCAATTAGAACAATCAGACACTATTGAACAAAGGGTAAATACCAACTGGTTTGCATATCATTTGCAGGTGTGTGTATACATATATATATATATGTATACACACACACATACATGTGGAACTTTCAAGGGGAGATATCTTTCTTGTTGGTCGAGTATGATGAATGAAGACAAGCTAATGAAGAACAATTCTTTCTCTTCAAGTCTGCTAAACCTGGCATCACAAACCTTGTGGGAGCAAAAGTACCTGCTGACCAAATCACAAGACTGCCTCACCAGAAGTGTAAACTGGGGTTCCTTGTGCACATCTTTATCATTTCCACTTGTCACTGGCAAACGAGTTCCTCTATCCTCTATACAATATTTTACAGTGAATTCTGACATTTTTTATGTCCACTGCACATAATCATGGCACTATTTACCTAACCCATACTCCAAATTTCTTACTTTGAATCCTATACTGAGGATTCAAAATCGTGGAGGGACTGAATTTTCATGTCTGAAATGGGGGAAAAACCTAAAATCTATAAACCTTAAAACAAGAAACATCTTATTTACAGGTGATTTTGTCCATAACATCAAAAATAAATCAACAATCTGGAAAAATCTCAAATTCTGGTTCTACTGAACTTGAGAGCAAAATGTTCAACTGCTGACTGGGCATGACTTCACATGTCAGAAGCAAAGAGGCTAGAAGGTGAGGCTGACCACTCATCTCCCCTTAATGATGAGGTTAAAAATATGCAGAGCTTAACCTCCAAATTGCACATCTTAATTTTGCAGTGATAAAAATGGGGGAAACTTTACATACACTACTGCTGTACAGTTCACAGCACTGTCATGGAAAGTTAGAACTATAGGACTCCGCAAGAAATGCGCATACAATGTTATGCTTTGTAACGTGCCTGTAAGTGCCCTACACTTGGCAGTAAGCAACAAATTTATCAAAATGTCACTATGTGGCCAAATGGCAGTAACTACATTAACACAACACTGTTCAAAAGAAATATATACTTATAACTGTCCTATGTATTATGAAAACGCAACCAGGGCATGATGAACTCGTAAAAGTGGAATTCTAGCTTGTGTTCCATGGTAAAACCAATTGTCTTTATAGCAACCCTCATCAGAAACAATGAAATTAATTTTTCATCTGTTTAATGAAACTGTCATTGTCAGTTTCGCAGTGATAATCTGAAGTCACAGAATTAAACTCACTATTCCTCCAGTGTGTATTTCTATTCAGCCTTGATTGTACTACATACACTAACACACATCTGACTCAACCTCATTCTGACAGTATTCCTTGACAATGTACCACATGTGGTGAATCTAGAACAAGTTTTATCAACATGAACCACAGGTTTCAACTCAGCATCAAAATTCTTGAAAAATGAAGCTAATGTGATCATTTGGCTACTAGTCTTGATGTTCAGTAACAAGGCACATTTTACTTTTATGTGCAAATCCATGCATCCAACAAATCTCAATATTTTACCATTTAAATAATTGATCTCCCATTTTAAAAAATGTTGGTATTTCTTTGTGAAATACATAATACTCCAGGAACATTCAAGGACTATACACTTCAACATATCAAAAGGAGCAATTTTATACGAAGGTGACATTTTTGCTAAGTGCCTAGTATAATGTCCACTTCACTTGCACCAATATATTTGTACTGCATTACTTACTGGTGTTTGCTCTCCTGACCCCAGAATTATTTGTCAAACAACATCTGATTGTTCACAAACAGCTTTATTGTTAGTAGCCAAAGTATTGTGGTGTACTGACAGCACAAGTGTCTGTAGTAGCAATAACATGCTACAACACACCTGTTAAGTCTGATTACATTACTCTTGCCACAGATCTTCAGTTCCTTATGCCATGTTATATGCAAGAGCACTGCAAGTGAAGAAAAGATTTCTTAGATCACTGCTGGACACAGTTTCATGAAGTAACTCACCCAATGAAATGTATACCAATATACATACACATGTGACTACAAACAAACAACAGGGGTGCCCAATTATTAAATGCATATGTCCTTGAAGCAGAAACAGCAAGCACAAAAGAATCTATGAGTTGATATGAACACAAATTTTTACTCATGAAGCAAGTCCTAACGTTATCTACCGCTGCTTTCACAAAGTGACTGTTTTAAAACTAACACTTCAGAGGAACTCAGGTTGAGTAACTTGCACATATGATGTTATGCACACTGTAAGATCCATGGTTTAGTGGATCTATGACATCACATTAGCTTAAAAAGTTAACTTCTGACTCTGAATATAATTCACAGCAGAAGAAAACAATTGTAAAGGCTCTGAGAGCACATCTGCCTACTGAGACTGTAAGGGAATAAACTTTAAATTAAAGTAACTTATTAATTACACATTGCCTTTACGGTCAGAAACAAAAAGCCAGGCAGTGTACATATATAACATAACACTGTGGCACATTCACACCATTTTTGCCATGGAAAAGTAACAATACATTTCCTTTGTAGTGCAAAGCCACATGTCACTGATAACTATACAAAACTGTTGAGTGCTGCCATTGAAAAGCAACACTAATTGTCGACAACGCAAATGGAATCAATTATTACTTCCCTTTGCATTGTAATCGACCTACAAAACTTTTTATACCACAGTCAACAACATAAATATACACATATCTTCATGTAAATTGCCTTAAATTTGTTTCTAACTTCAATCAAGTTTGGATTTTCTCAACTGACTTTCATAAGCCTCCACTGTCAACATATAGTCTAAAGGCCTCCAACATTAACTTTCACCAAAATCTGACCAGTTACAGCTGTGCCAACACAATCAGAGACACATATAAATATAATGAAGCTAATAGGTGCTTTTCACAACCTACATAAACTCCCTTGCAAATCATTATCATTGCAAACAAACAGTTAAACTACAAATTCAAAAGCTTACCACAATTTCCAGACATGAAGAAGTTCCATTATTTTTGTTCAGCCTACCACTTGAAAGATTGAATACCTTTCTGTGACTACCATGAAAAAATAGATTCTGTTTTGGCATAACAGCTCTTCCATTTCCTAACATTACTTTTTCATATCAAGGAAATTTTGTCACAAACAAAATAAACATCTATGAAAGAAAAATAGAACACTACTACAAAGCAATCAAAACTGTAAAATTCACAGTAAGATCATTAACCACCTCTGCCAAAACCAAAACCGACACCAAAACACAAATTCCATTTATAAATCAGTATCAATTACATAAGAATGGTATTTTCCCTCCTCAATATAATAATACACTATACTATAATATACCAACATGCATTACAACCAACAAGGCTAGTTGGCTTTGTGGTAGCATCGGAACTTCAAAACTCAGCCAATGCATAAATTTGCAAGTAATAAGACAATACAATCACTGCTTGTTGTATGATATTCAGGTCTGAATACTTACTTTTTCTAATGACAGTCATACCATTACCCATACCACCTGAAAGACCATAAGTTAGGCTATTAAAAAAATACATTTTACAATATTTTATTTTTCCACAAAATAAACTTTACAAATCTTCAATCTTCTGATGCAATGCTAATCAATAACAATGATAAATAATGGAGGAAAATCACAAATATTCACAGTTCCACCATTAATTATTTTTGAATGATGAAATAACATAAATAATGATCCTACATGGCATTTATCATAAAAAAGGGAACAAGATCATAAAGTAAGGAAGACTTCAGGCCTTCTTAACCTTTTTGCATTGTGATTTAAATGGCGACAGTCTGCCTTCGTGTACAACATTCTTTTCGCTGGCATGGCAATACAATATTATCTTTTGTTGGAACAAAAAGGAAGGGTCAGGAAACACACAAATGTCTCACAATTAAGAAACAACTGACGAGATTTTTGATAAAGACATTTGAGACAGATAGCATCAAAAAATAATAAAAAGCATTTTCCTTTGTTTCGATATCAGCATAAAGACAGTGGAGATGTTTGTGACACAGTCCAGTTGCCAGAAAAGATAAGCCCTGATTACACTGGTCAACAAAGAATTTGTCCCATGGAAAGAATGTCTGTTTCTGGTGTATTTTTGGAGGCTGAATTCAAATAACTTTCCAGAATTTCTCTATCACCTACACCATTCGAACCAGGTTAAAGGGCTGGAATCTTCTGTGCCAGGACACTAGTATGTTTTTACCATGGGCGCCATGAATAATACAAGGATTTCTTCTCCCAGGAAGATGGTGTCATGTTTTGAAATGATGTTTGTTCTGTTACGGAAGTTCTTGGTAATGAATATAACCCAGATCAGTGGCACTTGTTCATTGATATGTCAAAAGTGAGCTTGAGGTTTGTTCTACTCCACAACAGAAATAGATTCCCTTCCATTCCTTTGGTTCATGCAGCCAACATGAAGGAAAGCTACAAAAGCATGAAGCTACATACTTTTAGGAAAGATTAAGTATGACGAATTTAAGTCGAAGTTGTGTGGTGATCTCAAGGTTGTGGCACTGTTACTTGGAATGCAACTCGGGTATATTAAATACTGTTGTTTCCTGTGCAAGTGGGACAAGAAGAATCACTTTGTAAATAAACTGTGGCCTAAACGAACATCACTGATGCCAGGGGAGAAAAATGTCAATCCTCCTCTTGTTCTTCCAGAAAAATTTTATCTGCCCCCTTTGCACACAAAGCTTGGCCTCATGAAAAACTTTGTGAAAGGTATGGATAAAACTGGCCATGGATTCGAATATGTGAGGAATAATTTCCCAAATGTGAGAGACACAAAAATCAAGGAGGGTATATTTATAGGACCCCATATCAGGGAAGTGATGCAAGACAAACTGTTTGATTAAGACCTGAATGAGACTGAAAGAAGTGCGTGGTTGTCATTTAAGAAAATCTGCAAGGACTTCTTAGGAAATCACAAAGCAGTGAACTATCAGGATGTTGTGCAGGAACTGTTTACTTCATACAAAGCTATGGGATGCAATAGGAGTATGAAAATCCACTTTCTGGAGTCACACTTGGTTTTTTCCCCAGAAAATCTCAGCAAAGTTGGTGACAAACATAGTGAAAGATTTCACCAAGACATTATGGCTATGGAAAAGCAGTACCAAGGCAAGTGGACCTCAAGTATGTTGGCAGACTATTGCTGGGCACTGAAGAGGGATGTATCTGGCACCAAATACCAGCGAAAATCATACGCCTCTACATTTTAGAGGAAAGTTGCTGCCTGTTTCATGAGTACATAAAGTACTATTTTGCACATTTAAATTCCTCTATATCTTTGAAACTCTGCCTGATAGAAAAATTCTGTATACATATCTGAATTCAGCATAAAAAGTACTGCTAAGTTCATTTACGGAAGTTTGTGGGACAAAAAAAAAGTTAAATTTTGTTGACCAGTGTTATTAGTAAATCTAGCCTTCCTTCAGTTAAACACTACATTCTCCTTATGAAAAGTTTATCATCAGCTGCGACACCACTGACATATTGTCAGTCAAAAGTAACTGTACCTGCTGTAGGCAATGAGTATATTCAGATATTTTATAATAAAATACAATTCTCATATTTACTGTAATTCACAAATGTTAGAAAGGGCCACACATGTGCTTGTACAGATCCACATACATGCTTGATCTTTTTGGAAAAACATGTAACAATTCAGTCTGAGGGATGTTCCTATGAATGGTTCATTTCATAGGTGCGAAGCAACGTTTGGCCCCTTCAACATACGCTATCATACCTTCTCACTGCACAACAAGCCTGCTGTTTATAAGCTGGCAGGAAAACTCTTGTCTTCGAAATGGAAGCCACATGGCACTAAATTAAGCTGTCTACTATTACTTTAATACATGTGTGATATACACTTTTATGTAAAATTATATACTTTTATAACTGTATTTGGTAGTTATAATAAAAAATAATTTTAAAAAAAATTTAAAAAATGTGCTTTCCACTGCTTATCACCGGAATGGATACTTAGAAACCTGGTCAGATTTTGCCAACACACTCAGCACTTCAGATGGCAGTAAAACACATGCCAGTACGTTCTGACCAACAAACAATAAAGAACACAGCTAGCCACATCATCTGGACTCATACAGACTCTTATTCAGTGGTTCTTTCCGGGGAGTAAAGCAGCCGGAATATGAAGCTGGCCAAAAATTATATTTATTTCATAGTTAAAGAATAAGTGAAGATATACTTAATTTCTCTGTATGTGTTCATTACAATGAGAAAATATTGAAATGGTTGTCCTACGCATAGGATGCTCGAGCCAGGCACGGTTAAAAACGCCATCCTATGTTTCAGACGCATGGACTCTAATCACTTTCCCTTTACAGTTGTTAGTATGTCCCCATCCCTTTTAATGGTCAAATATAACATACATGTAACATTCTCCCACAGCTGCATTACACAGATATGAATTGCAGAACAATAACAACCTCACCAAGAAGTCTCCAAACACACAAAGACATCAGGTATCAGTTTGACTATTCTGTCTGCACATCCAGAACACACAAACCACACAAAAATCATAAACTCAACTACAAAAAATAATCAAGGCCACAACAGGTTGGCAATACGAGGCATCATGAGGCCCATCACAACTGTTGAGATGAGGTTAACACTGTGGTTATCCAATATCTGTACCCCACTCACATGGTGAATGCCCTTCCCAGCATGCTCCACAATACAGCCAGTCTGTTCGTCTACACCTGAAACAGAACAAAACTGTCCTTCATCCACACATAAAGTTAGTCTTCCAACAGTACAGAATAGATACTTTGCAGTAACATTCTGTCAAATTTTATATACAAATAAAACCTTTACCTGAATACTGAAGTGTTGCTCCGAGGATAGAATCTAGCAGGCTTCCAACAAGACCAGCAAAAGATCCTGCCACCATTACTGGCCACTGTGGTGGACTAGCTGCCAGAACAGATGAATCAACAAAGTACAGTACAGACAAATAATATGAGACACCAACAGCAGTTCCACCCAGTAAACTGAACACAAGACCAGGTATTGTTACACCTCCATTAGTACCTGCAACAGCAAAAAACATGTGTATGCTATGTTGAATGTTTTACACAACCATAAACATATGTGCCTACAACTACTGTAAAACTGAGGCTTAACAATTAATGAACACAAACTGCACACAAACTTACAGAAAAACTGTGACATACACACATCAAACAACACGTTTCATTTGTACTTCAATTTTTGCTACATCTGAATTAAAATATCTAGAATTACACACTTCAGAGCATCTTGAACTCCCGACTTCAAATGATGCATGTCAAAAGCCTGTCACATTTGCTACCACCTGTAATATGCAACCCACAATATTCTGGCACAGTAAGGCCCTGGTAATGCAGTAATGAAGGTTTCAAAACTGCTCATATTCCTTCAAATTCAAACATGTGCAACAGACTGTCCACAAAACTTTAATGAGATTTTCTCATACCAGTGGCTTAGGCATGTCAAACTCTGGTGTATTTTTATTTTTTACTCTTCGGGTGGGGTATAGTCTAGTCCCTTGGCACTGTAAGTACCAAGAAGCCAACCAACTGTACCATGCCCAGATGATAGACAGTAAACATGCAGCATTGGTGGAAGGACAACCGACAGAAAAAGCCACTGTCCTTGGACAATAACATGTGAAGTGTCAATTTTTGCACCACATATTCCACATGGGCTGCCCTGATGTCAAACCCAAGCCTCTGCAGTAAAGCCAACCACTGGGGCTTTGGCAAAGCATATCTTCAGTCCTTACTACACAACTTTAATCTATGGGATTACATAAAACTAACAAGACAAGTAAATGCATGATTTGAGGTTTTTATAGCACTAATTACGAAGATGTCTTTTGTGATGTGACACCATGCCCACGGAATAGATTAGTTACCAATGCTTAAGATGAGCAATTGGTATAGCAAGCCAACAGAAAAAGTGGTGCTGTGCATTGGGTAGTAGAAGACACAGAAAAGGAGTGAAAAATGAAGACAGAATGTGCAAGAAAGGATAGCTAGTGAAAACAAAGAACACCAGTGGAATAACTGCCAAATTAAGAAAGTAAAAAGAGAGCCAAAACGGTGCCTTTGTATGCGATAAAGAAATGTGGGGGGAAAAAGGTGCTGTTCCACTCATTCTTAACCTCTGTAGCTGATGGAGACGAAAGGTCAGCTTCACATACCAGTTGTTGTACCCCAAGTGAACCAGCCCCTCTGTACCCACAGGACATGAAGTCTGATAGCCCCAAAGCCAGTATTGGTGCTTTGGAGTAACAGAAAAATCTATTAACCCTGCCACAAACTCAACCACAATTTCTAGTCCATGACAGCCTAGTCAATATACAGATTGTGCTACCCTAGTTCCTTGTGTGTGTGTGTGTGTGTGTGTGTGTGTGTGGGTGTGCGCACACACACATGCTCATGTATGATATTTACCTCAATATATCATATTTATCTAAATATAAGACAGGAATTTTTCCTTCTACATCATCTGAAATATGGAAAGATCCACATTATAATCACACACAAAGTCAAACACTTTCTGTATAGTTGCCTTAAAATTAAAGAGGGTGAAGGGTGATCATCTTATATTTGGATGAATACAGTATTTGTTGAATGCAGTAATGGTGACAGATAGTTTGCATACAGATTAACAGCGATATCAGAAGATCAAAAGTATATCTTTCTTAACACACTGCAGCACTATGGAACTTTTGTACATCTCACACATCTTAACCTTGTGCATGTTTCTTCCTATAAATCCTACAGCATAGCTAGAGGCACACTTTTTGTCCCTCACTTTCAACCAGATTGTCCTTCTGTCAAAACACATGACAGGTTCACAGTTACCTAAGTTGATGGGGCACTCACGACTGCCTACCAGATGGGGCATATAGTATTCTCACGGCTTTATGGAAGTAGGTCCCACTTTGGAAGAGAACAGCTACATCAGAAGTTAACAGTTACATAATATGAAAAGTATCAATGGCTTGTAAAAAGTCTAAAACTCATATGAAATCATATGGGTCAATACAGCATGTCATTTATTCTGTACAGTGGGTGACACAATCTGATTACACACCTCAGGCCACCAAAAAAATGGACACAAACTAAGAGAGACATCAGTATACTGTTACATAACAATATAACAAATACAGTTGTGTTTGATGGTGGTCTTGCTTACAACACAACAGTACGACCTCTATTATCATTATTTACGATAGCCAACCTTATACCATTAGCCGATACAAAAATATTAAAGGAAAGATATTAAAATATAATACCAATATATGTTTTAATAAATAATGAATTTAAAAATTTACATTTTTATACACAGCTTGATGACAGCTGATTTGGGCCAAAACATGCAGCTAACTCACTGGTAACATAATATTGTTACACAACAACTATAGCTGTGTTTTGGATTAATCATTTAAAACACAACAGTATATACTCTACAAGAATGGAGTGTGTAAATAAATTTGAGGTTAAACTACAATATAATGCGGCGTATGTTTCATTTTTATAGCCACATTAATATGAAGCTTGTGTCTTTTAACAGTCTTAAAGTTATTTATGTGATATTAAAACCATTTCCACAGAGCAAAATCTACTACAGAAAATCACATTTGCTTACCTTTTGGTACCCTAGCCCTGCTGGTTATTAGAAATGGTTCTGCTCGACCAACAACAGTCCCCAGTTCCGAAGCCCATGTGTCCCCATTACTGCATGCTAAGGCACCTGCAATCATAATAATTAATAAACTGGGACTGAATGGAAATACCTGCTCTGAATTTAGTGCTCTATTTATCCACATTTCCAAAATGAATGAAGATCCAGTTTTATATGGCCAAGACATGGTAGTTACTGCAGTGAGATGACAATGAAAAACCATCCATAGCTATTATGTTTCAAATTTACATAACATTCTACATTCTCATAGTTCATGGCAATTAATGTATTTATTACATAATTCAATATGACAAAAACATCAACAGAAAAGCTGGGCAAAGTTATGATTAAAATCAAAATTCATCTCACAAAATAAAAATGCTTTATGTCCCTACCATGTCACTCAGATTCTGTGTAACATAATTCATTACATAACCGAAAACAGCACCATTCCCAGTACACACTAACAAACACATATTCACAGTCCAGGCAGCAAACTCAGTCAATATTACGTATAATATTATTGTGTTGTACTTGATGGTCCCTCCTAATCCCATAAAAATATTTTGGGACTTCCAACCAAACACAAAAGTATATATAGAGTCCAAATATGAAGACAGTCAATACCCACAGTAAGCACTATAGTCACACCCACAATAAACACTATAGTCAATACCCACAGTAACCACTAAAGTCACACCCACAGTAAGCACTATTGTCACACCCACAATAAGAACTATAGTCACACCCACAGTAAGCACTATAGTCACATGCACAGTAAGCACTATAGTCACACCCACAATAAACACTATAGTCAATACCCACAGTAAGCACTACAGTCACACCCACAATAAGCACTATAGTCACACCCACAATAAGAACTATAGTCACACCCACAGTAAGCACTATAGTCACACCCACAATAAACACAATAGTCAATACCCACAGTAAGCACTATAGTCACACCCTCAATAAGCACTATAGTCACACCCACAATAAGCACTATAGTCACACCCTCAATAAGCACTATAGTCACACCCACAGTAAGCATTATAGTCACACCCACAATAAGCACTAAAGTCACACCCACAATAAGCACTATAGTCACACCCACAGTAAGCACTATAGTCACACCCACAGTAAGCATTATAGTCACACCCACAATAAGCACTATAGTCACACCCACAGTAAGAACTATAGTCACACCCACAATAAACATTATAGTCAATACCCACAGTAAGCACTATAGTCACACCCACAATAAGCACTATAGTCACACACACGGTAAGCACTATAGTCACACCCACAGTAAGCACTATAGTCACACCCACAATAAACACTATAGTCACACCCACAGTAAGCACTAGTCACACCCACAATAAGCACTATAGTCAATACTCACAGTAAGCACTATAGTCACACCCACAATAAGCACTATAGTCAATACCCACAATAAGCACTATAGTCACACCCACAATAAGCACTATAGTCAATACCCACAGTAACCACTATAGTCACACCCACAATAAGCACTATAGTCAATACCCACAGTAAACACTATAGTCACACCCACAGTAAGCACTAGTCACACCCACAGCAAGCACTATAGTCAATACCCACAGTAAGCACTATAGTCACACCCACAGTAAGCACTATAGTCAATACCCACAGTAAGCACTATAGTCACACCCACAATAAGCACTATAGTCAATACCCACAGTAAGCACTATAGTCACACCCACAGTAAGCACTATAGTCACACCCACAATAAGCACTATAGTCACACCCACAGTAAGCACTATAGTCAATACCCTCAGTAAGCACTAATAGTCACACCCACAGTAAGCACTATAGTCACACATAGCATGTACTACTGTTGAAAACAAGAACATGTTTAACTTTGTGCACAACTGTAAGACAACACCCTATTTTTCATATGATGACTTAGGAAAACATTTCGTACATTCAGGTAAATACAGAATGTATACAGCTTGTCTTTCATATGATTCCTAATGCTATGCTGTTGTAATACATTTTATACACTGCTACGGTACACATTTACTACAAGCAGACTAGATAATAAGAAATCTACTAATAATAATCGTGAAATAATACACAACTAAATATTATCATTATAAAAAAACCTTCCCAACAGAAACATTAAAAACAGTCATAGGTTCTAAATAAATGACATGAATAACAGTCTCAACACAACCTTATTTTTACTGGATGAAGGAATTTGACCTAAATTAGGTTGAAACACATCACTCAATTATACAGTCTCTATCGTCTAATCAAGATAGGTTGTGTAGAGACTGATATTCATTTATTGTTACCACTGACATACAACCTTCATTTGTGTCTTTTATTCTGAAATTCCTACCACATCTGAACTTACCCAAAACTCCCAGACCCAACCAGGATGCTCGGTAATCTCTCGTGAAGTTTATTGGTCGCTCCCCACAACCTGAATCTAGTATGTACAAGAAAGCTAACTGTGTTGCCATGCCACCATTGCTTAACACTTGAATCCATGTCCTCTGTCCACCTACTCAGATTAAAGAAACGTTATGAGTAACATTATACATATGTGATTACTGAAAACAAATGACTGTCAGTAATATCAAGTTCTGGGACCCAAGGAAAATTAATATTGCAATTAAAAAAAAATACATGAAACATTCCTGTACTGTACATAATTCAGACAGAAAACTGAAATAAAGCATTGACTCAATTGGAAATCAAGCCAAGTGGCTGAATTGTTTTATTGCACTTGCTTGTTCACGAACACAATGCCATGGGTAACAAACAGGTCTGTTTCAGGTCTGAGTGGCCTGTTGGCTTGCGCTTCTGCAATCTGCTGAATATGAGTCAATGTTCAAACAAGGAGTGCTTTGTTGCAAGTTTTGGGTCCATCACAGACCACTCAGTTTCAGGTGTTAGGGTACGTGTACAGTGCAGGCAGATTCAGGTTCCGACACCGATTCCGAGAGTCGGCGCAAAGAATGTCCTTTGTTTAACAGTGCAGGTGCGTATAGTGGTTGCAGGCTCTGGCGGGTCGGTCCAGACAGTCGGAGCCAGGCGGTTTACTGGAATAATTTCCTCATTCTTGTTTCCTATTCAGTCGGACAACGGCACGCAAAGTGACAATACCGTATTTTACGTATTTGTTTTTTAAACTTGCATATTTACTTTAATAACAACTCTAATCAGTAAAGTGTTTCTCAGACCTGCAATTTGGGATAAAACACTGAAAGTCTACACAAATTGGGCCGTTATGGATAACTGCTGTCAAGAAATTTAGGGAGAAATGGAAGTTCCAGGTAGGTAAAGATTGTTTTTTTCCTTTATAAAAGTCTTTATTTAAAAATTATTTTATTCAAAGTTATTCAATCATTATATTGTGTTTAGTTCAATTAATCACAACAGAAATACTTTTCTTTATTTTTTAATTATAACATAAGGGATATTCTTCCACATACAGAGAAAATATACCTCTAATGTTTTTGGCCTCAGTGGGAAGCCTCCCTCATTATTCTCAAGCTACAGATTTACTTTGAACCATAACATCAGTGAGATGTCTTTCAACCCCCTCTTTTTCTATTATAGTATCATGCAAAACGCAAATGCATTTCACAGTCTTGTCAGCTAGTTCAACCTCCGTCTCTATTGTTTTCGAAATAATACACCATTTAGAATACAAAATTCCAAGAGCACATTCCACAGTTTTTCTTGCTCCAGACAAGCGCTTGTTGAAATTGTGTCTTCTGTCAGTTAATGAGTTATGTTTGTACGGTTTCATCAAGTACGGAAGCAAAGGGTAGGCCTCATCTCCTAACATTAGGTACGGAGCTGTCACATTGCTGTGAGGGAGAAACGTTCTAGAAAACTTATTCTTTTTCCATCAATGAAAGTGAGCAAGTCTGAGTCCAAAATCATGCCTCCATCGCTTTGTTTCCCAAAACCCCCCATGTCAACAGTAATGAACTTATAGTTTGCATCCACCAGCCCTTGAAGAACAACAGAAAAGTAAATGTAAAGTTAAAGCAGTCCCATTACAGGCCTGTAGTGGCCCAGAAGGTTCCAGGAAATTAAGGTTCCCAGATTTCATGACAACAGCACAGGATGGTGGTAGGGTTGTCAGCCCTATGCACAAGCCTCCTTTACCCCCAAGAAATGCTCCTGGTTCTCATTTCTGTTAGAGGCTGAATCAACCCCGGGGCCATAGTGTGATAAAAAGGATTTTATGTCAATGAAAAATTCCAACGACACCACCTGGGATCGAACTAACAACCTTCCAATTTGTAGCGCAGCACCTTAACCACTGTGCTACCATGGTCCCCACAACAGAAAAGTACTTTTTGTAATTGAAGAACATTGCACCAGAGTCAGAAGGACAAACTATATGAATATGTTTGGCGTCCAAACAACTAACGACATGAGGAAAGTTCCAGATATTTTCAAATTCATTTGCATTGTTTTTTTAGAGATTCTGTGGTAGGTAGTGGCATGTGTAGTGGATGTAACTCTTCCCAAAGCATTTCAACTGTTTCTTTGACTATCCTTCTGACTGTGGTATCTCCCATCCGAAAGTTGAATACCAAAGCCTGGAATGACATTCCAGTCAAGAGGTGTCTGAAATAAATAACTACGCACTCAATTTTACAAATCATAAAAACTTAATATAGCAATAGTATTCAATTCCACATCTCAAAACAGTAAATTAAATTAATAATTACTACAAGTGTTTTTATGTCTGCTGGCAAAGAACACTTAGACATTCAGCAATTTAAAATAATTTGTTTATTTTATTTCTCTACTTAGTGCAGTAAAATGTGAGATTTTTTTTGTTCTTTCAGACACAGTGCTACGCAACAAATGGAAGTACTTGACGGATCAGTTTAGTGTTGAATTTGGGAAGATTAAGCCACCATGTTCAGGTGATCCTGGAGGCAAATCCTATGAAAATAAAATGTCCTCATTATGGGACATTATTATTTTTAAAAAAACATAGTGAAACCTTGAGCCTCATCAAGTAACTTAATATCAGACAAAAGTGCTCCAATACAATCCAATCAAATCCTATCAAATGACAAAACTGCTGATAGCGTACGTGGTGACTCAGGTGATCATGAAGATCGTGGTGACTCTGTAGCTTTCAATGAGAATGAAAATGAGGACCTCAGATTTATGCAGTATGGCACACATGATGAAAATCAAGACAATGGAGAGGTCAACAGTCAAGAGAGGTCATTAGTACAAGACAACCCATGGAAGAGAAAGTGGAATGGAGTAAGCGCTAAGTACAATGAAACTATTATTGCAATTGAGAAGCTAAAGCAAAATTTTTGGAAGAAGCTACAAAAAATCGCCAGCCTGAAAATGAAGATTTGTAGTTTTTCGCAGCCTTTTACCCCATGTCAACAACATACCAGCCAATATGAAATTATGTTTCAGAAATGGCATCCAACAAGTTGTTGACGAGTTTGCTTATCCTCCAGCTTCTTTAACATTCCAGCCCTGCCCATTTGCACTGTCGTCATCGCCTTCAGCCTCATCTACTTTTAATAGTCTATCGTCAGAAAGAGTTGCCTCGCTGCCTGCTATGCCTGAGGATACCTATCAGAACTACCAGATTTACCTCCAAATGCCACCCTTCTGGAGCTCATCCAAATCCCACCAATACCCAATGAATTCCAAAGTATTCTGTATGCCTTATTTCTTCCTCAAACACTAAGTTTATCTAATAAAATATTAATATTCTTATAAAGTATTTTTTGTTGCATACATCGATTACATACCTTCTTTCGTGAAAATTTCTTATAACAGAGAGAGAGAGAGACCAATGTTTTCTTAAAAAAGACATAGATAATAATAATGATCTTACCTCAAGGTTATTACAAAAGTTCTTGTGGAAGAATCTTCTGTTGATCAAGGTTACACCAATTCTTGATCAAGCGGTGTTCAATTTTCCCCAAAAGTAGTGAACATCTCAATATCCATTCTAAAATACTGAAAAAACCATTCCCCATCTGCTTTTAGTTGAGGAAAAAGGTGGTGATATTCACCATACCCTTTAACTGATTAATTTCATGAACCCCACTTCTCTCTCTTTTCAATTTTAAGTGAATATTTTCTGAAGCAATAAGAAGAACAGCGTCTTGTCAATTCCATTATTGCAACTGGTTTGCAGTAAGCGCTGATAATTGGCCTCCACCCTACGATCCCAACCTGCCGGCAAGTGGCGGGGAGATCGGTGCTGACTTTCAGAATCGAATCTGAACCTGAATCTACCTGTACTATACGCGTACCCTTAGGTACCATGACAGACCATTCAGCTGAAAGTGTTGGGTCCAAGACAGACCACGCTTCCGCAAGTGCTGGGTCCCATGAAATATCATTCAGTGGCAACTGTAGTGTCCAAACAGACCTCTCAGCAGACTCATCATTGGCAAGAGTATGAACTGTTAACTTGAACACACTTCCTCGTGCTCATGTTCAGTGCAAGATGGAAGCAGCAGGTTCCCCCACAATGTCTGTACCCACTGACCAGACTACACAACATCACATCCAAGAAGACTGTTATGTTCATAACGCATTACATGGAAACTATGTTGACTGAACTCAATGTAAATGTTCACCATTACTGACACTTGATGCCACTACCCACTTAACACATTTGGGTAAAGACAGGCTTACTACCAGCACCATAAACATCTGACTCTCTCCTTCTGTGTATGACCGTAACTTTATTTTTGACCAAAAATAAAAGGATATATGAACAACAGATGATCCAAACTGTAAATTCCCCACTTCATTTAATGGCTATCATACGGAGATAATGAAAGTTAATTCCCATGTAAACCCAGAGCAACTGTTTAAACATCTTGAAATGAGGATGAATCTCTTGCAACAATCTTGTCCCAATCGAAGCAGCTCATCATTTAAAATCTGAGCACTTCAAATACACCACTTCAATGCTGTGGGGGGTAAATAAATAAATAAAATTAAATAAATAAAATTAAAAAAATAAAATTTTACCCTTCTTTTTCATTACTAAAGAACATTAAAATTAACTTTTAAAAGTGTGATATCTTCACCTTCCTTGAAACCTTCTTCCGTTTTACGTTTGCGCTCACTTCGGAACTTCGTAACTTTGGACGATGTCACAAAGAAAGTCATCAGACAAGCAAGAAATGAATAGCTTGTCACGGTCAACACAAACCCCACAAAGAAGCCTGAAACAATGGAAATTGAAACTAAAATTAAGCAACACAGTCTATAACAAAGTTCAGGCACTATGGGCTAATTCCATACATGAATCTTGAATGTACTTTCACATTCAATTTGCACTCTTCTTGGAATTCAATTTGTGAGATGTAATCAATACATAATAATTATTTGTAAGCAGAGTCAATCAGATACAACCTTCAACACAGCAGAAACATAATCAAAATAAGTGCTGATGTATTACTGAGGTATGAAGGAGCCAGGATAGTTGAGTTGGTATAGTGTCTATGCCACAGACTAGGAGATCTGGGGTTCAAATTGTCCAGACTTGCATGGGATCAGCCCAGCCAATGATAAAATATACAGGCTGTCCCAGACTTCCATAAAAAATTTGTTCCTGAAAACGTACAGGAAAGTCGAGCAACAGACTTACATGTCATAACAAGGGTTGCTTAAGCAGTACATAAAAATCTCTACTTATGGGCAACAAACAAAGCAGTTGTAGTAACAATTACAGTACATTCATGCATTAATTCAACCAAGAGTAGTTGTTAATCTTCCCAGCATCACAACATCCACCATAATTCTGATGTCTACATAAGGGATGGCCAAAAAAACTCAAACCATTAGCAACCTTACCAACACTGTTTAAAACATCTTTATATGTCTGCTCTGCAGTACAATATATTCTATATGCAAATTATGTATTGCCACCATCATGATGTAAGTCAGCTTTCTTCCACCAGACTGTGTTACCAGAGTAAGTGGCCAGGATAGCTGACAACAAAGAACACAAGGCCTCACTAAAATCAGCCAACATGAAAACTGACCTGCCCACACCAACAACAAAGTTGTCAGTAGGATCACAAAATATAAACAATACAAATAAACTTTCCCAAGTTATGTCTTACTTCAAATTATACTAATCTCACATACCACTTCTGCCATCTTTTTTCATAGCTCGAGTCCTGGTGGGTCTAGTCTTCCCCATTTTTGAGGATTCATGATCACACTCAGATGTGGATTATACCGGGCTACACTATACACTAGTCACCAGCAAGTTCACTAGCAGGTTAAGCTGAAGACTGTTCAACTTTACTCCCTGCTAGCTGGCTAGTATACTGTCCCACTTGTGAACTCTCTCAGTGTAAATGATACGGCCAGTAACTACCTTGTGATAAAACACTAAAATTCTTCAGTTTATCTCAGAGATGTTGAATTCAGAACTAATGCACTAATTGCAGACTGTCCAACCTTTTCATTCCTATGTGTAAGATGGAAGGCTAGTTTAGTCCCTGCTCGCACACTACCTGGTGACTGAACTCACAGGTGAGTAGGAAGTAAAGTAATCCCAGCCTTAGACACATCACCCTCGGTAGGACCACACTGGATGAGTTATCAGTCCATCACAGAGACCTCTACCTGCCAATACACAACACTCACAAGAGGCAGGCATCCATCTCCCAATGAGATTTGAAACCACAATCTCAACAAGTCAGCAGCCACAGACACATACCTTAGTCTGCGTGGCCACTGGGATCGGACTTTCTGGCACTCAGTAGACACAAAATACCGTTTTGGAGCACCACTGTGCAATGGCTCGAAATGTTTGTTTCTCAGATGTGTACGGAGGTCCAAATTTGGCGTACAAATGACAGATCAGGGGTGAGACTTTATCACGTATGAATGTACGTCTTGTACAACAGTCGAATGTCTGAAAGTTGAGGACCGCCTGTATACAGGTTTTTTCTCAAAGGATAGAGTGGCTGGGCCTGGAGAGTGAAGGTGACCACTCACCTCCATACTATGCCAAGGTCAAGAATGGCTGGAGCTATTACCTCCCCCCACATGCCTTTATAGCATGTAGAGGAACAACTTCACCTTTACCTTTGCCTTTAGTGTTGAAATACACATGAAATATTTTTCCATACTGTATGTTTATCAAATGTACATGACCCTTTGCCTGAGGTGAGAAGCAATGCTCTGAATTGCTTGGTCTCATAGGAACAGCCACGGTTAGTTCTCTAAAGTGCCATAAAATGTTAGCCTTTGTGTGAAGAGGCAAGGCATGAGACTGTGCAGAACACGAGAAAGCAAGTATGGTACAGCAATTTTCAAAATACTGGCAGCCCCAGCCCTGTGCTACAAAGTGCTGTACATACATTATTAAGCAATCTGTTCTACACAAACCTAAGCAGCCAAATGACCTGCTTCACCACTCTGCACATTATTCAACTTGGTGCACTCAGTTATTGAAATTACTCTGCCCAAAACATTTCTGAATGTTTACTGCCACTCACAGCATGTGTTCTAGAACAGCACACACACACACACATATATACTGGTTTACACACAACACATGCATTAACAGCACTAATGAGGGGCAGTGACAGGCACTTATGACAATGGAATAAAAAATGTAATACTTGTTACAAATATACATACAACATGTTTCAGCTCCATATGTCAATGGTAGACAGTGATTCTGATAACAAATAAAATGTATTTAATATTCCATGTGTTCACTGGGGTACAAGACATTAATAAACTCATTATCAATAGGATTACCAGACTTTTTCTTCTGGAGGTGTGTGTCACTAAGCTATATATGAGTGTCTGATCTTAATGGACAATTCAGTAGCTTTTCCTATCACTTTACAACAAAAACTATCTTGAGAGAGAAAAAGCATATTTGCTCACTATAAGACAACACATTCTATTCATAAATTAGCCAAATAAATGACCAAAAGTATGATATACTCACCAAGGATAGCACCAGACAAAACCAAACTCTTCTTGCGAATGCCCCATGCAGCAAATGCAAGTGGAATTATTATAGAAACAAGCCATCTTGTAGGAGGGATTACAAAACCATCTGTAATCACACAACAAACTTTTCTCAGCCAAATCAAACTTTAATTTCTAAAAGAAGTGGCAAACACAGTAACGTATTTCACCAAACATGCAGTGAATATTCTGTACATACACAGGCAGATTTCATTTTATGTCAGGATTATGTTCCTGCAAAACGTTGCACAAATCGAAAACACAATTCCCATTTAAAACAATATATTTCCTGGGAGTTAAGGGATTGACAACCACATCCTATATAGTGTATGAATACACTACTAATGGGCATACAGACTTATAAGAGTAAAAAGTATAATTATATACACTGTACTTACAGTATATATATATATATATATATATATATATATACACACACACACACACACACACATACACATTTCTCAACAGGAGGCAAACATTTCTATACAACATATTTATTTATTTCTAATGTAATAAAAATGCAGGAGGCTCATATCCATAGTCTTTGCCACCCTTCATTATGACAGGACTGTGGTAGTCTTGCTACACAAACAATTTAGTTCCTGATTTGGCACTTTATTTAATTCTATCAGCACTGTCATGTATTGTACATACGCTACTATAAGTGAGTCTTACATCATGGCATATGTCAACAGTTCATTCACACTTTTCAAATCGGCTTATTATGTCTAATTTCACTTCCATATTGCTTGTCCTTCACTGATTTTTCACTTGGATTGCATTAAGGGATGTAGATTTATGTTTGTCACTCATGTTGGTAAGAAAAGTAAATGCTGTAGAATAGGAAGTACGTGAGTTGCATGATTATATCACCAACATAATCAAACCATAAACGTGACTGATGGTGTGACAATGACATCACTTTCTGTTAGCCTCCCACATACAATAAGTGCAGCCACAAATCGTCTATACCAAACCGTGTTAAACCAAAAATTATCCCGTATATACAAAAGAGTGGTGTACATTTCAAAGTCATGTTAAAGTGAAATCATCCAACAAGAAATCACATCAAAGAATGAATGCCTATAAATGAAACAGATAATGAGCACTGTTGAATCAAGGCAGTATATGCAAGAAAGCACCACAGCACATTATAGTAGAATTCCTATAATCCAGCACCTGGTAATCCAGCATGTGTGTCAGTTCAGAACTTGAAGAAAGTAATCCCTAGACTGGAAGTTCCACCATCTCTAACTTCTGGTATGTATACTGATTCCATGACTGGGTTGCCTGGACCTCACTAAGTCCATCAAGTTACTACAATGGCTTCAAAAGATCCAAAGATGGGCAAACAAGGTACTGTTATCAAGACAAAATATGAAATTTGAACAATTCCTCAAAAAACGTAAATAATTAGGAGGCTTCAAAATGGCAAAAGGATGAACTATGATTGTTCATGGCATGAAGTAAATGTGTGAAGGACCTATTCAACCAACAGACACTGAAAGCCCCTAAATTAGTATAACTGGACAAGATGCTGTATAAGTGGTTGATAGCACACATTCCAAAGGAAAACAAGTAACTAGGCTTAAGATAATTGAAAGAGTGCATTCTTTTTATGATGTCATGAAAATAATTGACCAGTGCACATTCTCTTATGGTAGTAACAGCAAATTACCTCTCAGAACTAGGCCATAAAAAAATAATAATAATAATGTAGAAGTACAAACATATTTCACAGGTGAAATAACATTATGTGTAGCACAAATTGTAAACATAGAACAGCTGCAACACTATATACCCTAGAAACATGGTTTCTTTCAGGTATAGAATTGTAAACACCCTGCATAAAAGATGATGATGATAATAATAATAATAATAATAATAATAATCCCTGTTATCACCTTCACGCAGGGTATTTACAATTATATACCTCAAACAAACCATGTTTCTAGGGTATATAGTGTTGCAGCTGTTCTGTATTTACAATTTATGCTACATGTAATGTTATTTCGCCTGTGAAATATGTTTTGTACTTTTACATTAGCACTTTTCATAGTAGGTGTGCAGTGCCCAATATGGCTGTTTTTTGTTGTTTCTTAATTCCGTGCTTTCCTGGTGTGTTGCTCTAGTATTGTCTGGGTGATTTTGAAACGACTCCAGTCACCCCTGTTATTACCAGCAACACTTTTTCTTTCACATTTCATTATTATTATTATTATTATTATTATTATTTAAAATTTAGGTCAGTGTAGGTACTGTCTGACAATATGTAATATTTGATAGTCTGGCACCTGTCTGGTCCCATGGGTGATGGATTAAAGAATATTCTACTGTACCAAGTATGCTTGGATAGTTTCAGAACATATGTGTACACCTGTCACAATAACATGCCTCTGGTGGGAATTACAGGTATGTCGCTCTATAAGCTGTGAAGGCATGTAGTGAGAGATGAGGTAAGCTGCACTCATTCTTAACCTCAACATTAGGAGGAGGTAAGGGGCCAGCCTCACACCCTGGCTGCTTTACCCCCAAAGAAGGTACCCACTGCACAGGAGGATGGGTCAGTCCACAATCAACCTGGACAGTTTGCAGAATATAAAAATCCCTTGCCCCTGCCTGAATTGGAACCCCATATTTTCCAGCCTAAAGCCTGGCCACTATACTGAGGCACCCCCAAATGCAAGTGAGAGATAACAGTGTTAGAGTAGGAGAGTGCTTCAATATACTCATTAGTGCAGTAGAGTTTCAAAAGATTCTCCAGTATTATAAAAAACCACACTTTTGGCTGCCTCACACCCATGGTTGCAGTTGCTCAGTGCTGTTTGCTAATCAATATTATGCTGTGGTAAATGAGCTCTTCAAGATCTTTTGTTTACTCTTGCAAAATATCGAAGCAGTATGGTACACCATTTCTCAAACACAGGTCCACAGTGCCCCACTTAGTAACTTAATTTCACATGGAACAATAATACTAAGTGACAGTCTTATCAGTACTGTGAACAGGCTGAAGGCTGGACAACCATGGAATTATGGTTTCAGACCTAGCAAAGGCAAGATATCTTCCTCTGCTCCAAAATGCCTGTGCCAGCTATGAGGCCCACTGAACCTCCTATTCAGCAGGTGTCGGGGGCTCTTTCCCTGGGGTGTAAAGTAGCCATTGCATGACACAGTGACACAGTTCACCTTTATTTGGTACAAAGGTTAAGAATAGATAGTTCTCTCCCACATACGTTCACTAGTGTTGCTGCTAGCACCCCTACTACTACTATTACTACTACTACTACTACTACTACTACTACTACTACCACCACCACCACCACCACTACTACTACTACTAGTAGTAGTAGTAGTAGTAATAGTAGTACTACTGCTTGTTGTTACCAACATCACAATAACTTTCTGCTACAGTTTTTCCCTCTCTCCTGAATGGCACTTATGATGTAATCAGCTAAAAGGTGAGGAGGAGGAGGACGGGGTTGGTAGGATGAAGCCATCAAGTTTTCCTATCAGGTGCTACACAATTCAGAAATTGGTATACAAATCACAGCAAAAATCATATCTGACATCTGAAAAGCTAAAATTATTTCCCATGCAGAGCATTCCAGTCATCCCACGAATCTGACAAAACATGCACATTGCAGTAGCTGACTTCCTGTCAATCCATATGTTTTTTCATGAACTAAACGCCAAGGTTATACTATACATATAAATACTGTAAAAATACCAAAGAATAAGCTAAAAAACATAGTAAACAAGACAGACTTACCATCACCGTGAACTGCATTTGCACCTCCTGTGAAAAATGAAAAAGCAAGATTCCCAATCCACATGATCATGGAAAGGGGCAGTGCAACTGCACACACTAACACTGGCAACAGTTTTGATTCCTTTGGACATTCCTTCGCACTCTTCTGCACAGATGTATCCGTCATCCCGCATATCCCAGACTAGACTCTGGGCTCAAACTAAAAATCTTCCTGAAAAGGGAGACCAACATAAATAACAAAGAACAGAAACACATTTGACGCTTTACACTGAGTGATGGAACACTGACTGAAAGTTGTGTTTACTTGCAAAATAACAAACTTGTACTTAACTTTTTATGTTGCAAGGTACTTAAATGGTCCTGTGTCCCCATATATCTAGGCTAAATTTAAAAAGCATGCAAATACAGAAGGCATTTTCTAAAATGTGTGAGAATGTTCATGTTTCTCCTCTGTTATTTCCATAAATTACAGGTACAACAATGTGAAGTAATCCAAAACTATGTCCACATCCATTCCTTTCCATTCATCATACACAATCAATCCTTCAGGTCATCTGACACAACATAACTTCTACAGTTTACAGACTTTCATTAAATTACCTACAAAGCAACTAACAACAATAAGGGGCCTGGTCACCAGATGACCTGATAATCATGTAAGAAAGAAGTATGAGGATTTCAATAAATGAACACATGAAGTTTTCAGTGCCTACAGCTTTCATTTCAATCTTTGCTTATTCATGAACTCTATCATACTCAAAATCCTACAAAAACTGATCACACCCCCCCCCCACCCCCACCCTTAAAAAATAAAAAAGTACAATACAACAAATAAAATTTGCAGGTGCTGCACCATCCTGCAATGACATGTCTTCCTGGAGACCGCTCTCTCTCTAAGCTGTGGTAGTAACCACATCTCTAATATTTCTGTGGTGTTAACAGTTCCATCAAACAATCAGAGGCCAATCAAATGAGCTGCTGTCATACCAACCCACAACATACACATTCTCCTTAGCCCCAAAACACAACATTTCTGCCACGTGTACAACAATAACTTGTGCATTTATTGGCGAGAACCTTCCAGCATGATGTGGTATTTAAAAGTGTTCAGCAGTGCACAACATGTATCATGGCATTGAATGTCAAAATCTAACCAGCTACTTGTGACTGTCAGGTGACAATGACTTCAAATTCAAGTCTTTCTTCACATAATATTGCAAATGGGTCACACCTTCAGCCTCAGGCTCCACACCACAGTATTCCAGGCCAAAATATATGCCAAAGGCTTAAGTTAAAGCATACACAAAAGGGCTATGCAGGTCAGTCATCAAGGCCCTAGACAATTTCCAGATAAATTTTAGATTAGCCTGGGACTGCCATCAAACCCCACTAAAACTCACACAGCGTAACAGAACAAAAATGGTAGGGGTGCCAGGACACATTGGCATTGATGGAAATGAAATAGCTGACCAATCAGCCAGACAAGGTTCCTGCTCCCACTTACATGACCTGGCTTGCCTTTAGGATATCTTACTGAAGTTGCCAGGGTGTAATCAAGGATGGGACAAGTAGGAAACATAACAAGCATTGGCAGTTCACTTGTTGACTGCGCAAGCTCTGCAAAAACAACCGAAGAATTACTCAGTCTGAGCACAGACCAGCTAAGAATATAGATGAGGCTGCTAACATGGCACTGTCATTTAAATGGGCATCTATTAAAATGTGGCTGGTAAACAGTCCTGGGTGTGGTAGATGCAAATAAGCAAATGAAATAGTCTCACATATTCATTTTCACTATGAAGCATTGGCCACATCAAGATTTAGGCACCTGTTTTAGCAGTTTCTGAAAGCAGGTGACTTTCCTAACATCTCTATCAGCTGGATGCTGCAATTTCTTCAGAAGCTGAATGCTTGAGCAAACAGACTCCTCAAAAGATCAAACAGGTTGAAGTGCATCAGTCACTGCAGTGTCCGCCTATATGTATTCAATTCTATTTTATTCTATTCTATGTGACAATGCATTTCTGACAATGGCAACCACACTCTGATGATCGTTTCTGTACCGATTACTGGAAATAATGCTCAATGGAGGTGCAACAGCCATACACAGAGTCAAGCACGCTTTTGTTCATCAGCTTAGTGGTTGATACTTAACACTTCAAAAGGCACACTCATATTTCTCCCAGTTCAGCAAGTCCATTTTCATGGTGGCACTTCATTTAATCATTCATGAAATGTCATCATCATTTGGATCATTGTTTGGCCTAGGCATGGTCTCTCATGCATCCACACACTTGCTACTAACTGCTCTTCAACTGAACTGCTAGCATCGGCCACAAACAAAACACAACTCCCTCTATGCCCTGCAATCATGTGCAGATGACATACATTGTTGCAACACACCAATTTAAAGTTCAACACCACCCCAAGGAATATAGTGTTGAAATACAGACCCACACAATGTATCAGGTAGGTGTACGGTATTTATCCTGCCCACCCTGTACAAATGTACTGTAATGTCATCCACACAACCTGCTCACCCAGTCAACTGTACTGTTCTACACAAGTGCCATACCAAACGAAAGTCCTTCTTAAGACTTAACTATTCTGCGATTATGCTGTGTATATTGGTAAACAGTGACACACATTTTGGTGCAGCTAGCCGCCTCCATCTACAGGGCAGAAAAGAATATCCTCCAAAATGTTAGCAACCATTCACCAGCTTACATGGTGTCACACCACCTGATTCTAACCTTCCTTAACACTGTAAGAACTGCAAATATCACACCCCTTCTTATGAACTTTCAATCAGTACAATAACAAGATCTCTGTCTTAACCAAGATAGCAATTAAAATACTTTTGGCCAATCAGAACACATGAAAATTTAAAGAAGCTTAAAATTTCAAACAGAATAACTCTGAAAGTGAATATTATAAACACACAGAAGTTCACACAAATCACTGACACATCAAGATCTGTAGACATAAAAATCTCATTCAAATCCGAGGTGGCCTGACCTATTGGTGTGCTGATATCATGGAATGGCCCAAATCACTCAATAAATTATCCCCACAACACCTGGTTATCAGTGTATCACATCTTAATGGTTCTTAAAGTTATACTTATCACATTTAATAGCACACAAATCTGGTCCAGAAATGAAGTCCCAGCTAATGTTTCAGAACCTGCACAACATACAGATGTGTTTGGTCTGTACTAAAATTTACAATGTCATACATTACAAAATTGGGCTGCTGATGACAATTTCCCCACCTGTCCTAATTGTTGCAGCAGTTTACGCCATTCCAATATTCAGAAGAATATGTTGTTCCATGCTGTATCCAATCAAGTTAAGAAACACTGATGTCAGCACGCTTCCAGTATAGAAATCAGAACGTGTTCTTACAATTACAAAACATAACTGCAAGTGCAGCAAAATTATCACTTAAAAACCCATGGAAATGGCAATTAGGGGAGCAGAAAACACTTGCTGGGGGTAAGCTCTATCAGCCTGAGGTTAAGAGGTTGTGGTCTTCATTTACAAACCTAAGCAACAACACTGCCATTACCATCATCCTGCTGGTCTGCAGCATGTCTGGTAGGACCTATCTCATCATGGTAACCTGCTGAGTGTGTGAATTGGTGCTAATGACCTTAAAAGGGTCTGATCCCACTTGTAGAAGATTTACCGTGTGAAGTCAGGTCAAGAAGGAACAAGTATACAGTTACTCCAGGAAATATCATGAAATATAGTTGGTAGTAAAAATCAAAACTTAATTGCTGGACAGAGAGAACACTACTGTTCCCTTCCTCAAATTATTACCCATGGTCCTACCCATAGCATAATGCTAGGCTACACTACCCAGCATTTAGTCATGAACACAAGGGAAACTCAGACTAGTTGGAGACAAGGTTTGTTTCTTCCATATGCTGGTTTATTAGGTGGTCAGTAGTAGACTATCGTGTTAGTCAGGCCACATTGTTTTTAAAGGAATCCACTACAAGATACCACCACAACATGGTTAACTACTAATTTCTGACAAATCACAAGCCAGACACAGACCAATAAAATTAGTTGTTTCATATCTCGACATCTGGTTTTGAAATGTCCTCTTAATCTTTGAATCGGAAAAACACTTCTCTTACAGAAATGCATTACATCAAGTACAATGCCACCTTTAAACTGGCAGACTGTAGCAGCTAGTACTGAACACCAAATCACAATCTATACATGATCATTCAAACTGAGGCATACAATGTTTTTTTTTTACAATACTACACATAAGTACGCGATGTTTGATAAATATGCATTACTAAATAACGCTTACGATCGCCTTGTAATTCAGTGACAGACGAAATAAAATGGCTCCGTCTTCCTCTACAACCTGATACAAAACACTTTCGCTTGCTTTACTGTCTAGATATCAATATCACTGTGCCTTTAGGTTCATATATACGTACAATCTTGACAAGCAGGACACAAACCAAATTTTGCATTGGATCGCAGTGGTGGCAGCAACCACAGATCATGTGCAGCAGCGCACGCTTCAGGCAAGCACTCAACACACCGTTAGCAGCCATGGCACGGTTACCATCACATCCTGCATACCAAGAATTTGCCGTTGACGCTTGTAACCAGTGTTTTCAACGATCCAGACTTTGAACAACCACAGCACACCAATTCGGTGGATACTCAAAATACTTATCTTTTGTGATGATATTGTAGTGTCGAAATGGCTCGCTTTAGCAACGATCTCATTTGACATGTTTAACTAATATTATGGTATTTATAACAAACTATTCACAACACGCAAATGCCTCCTCTTTGCTTACAGATAGGTCGCTATGCCAGAGTTGTAGATCGCTTAGCCGTATAAAACATACCGCACTGCTTGAGAGGACAGAGTGTGAGCGATACTGGGACGCCAGGACAAAAATGATGGAAATTTGACTTTGTCTTTTTACAATTACTATTTTTGTGACTACTTCTTATCAATAGGACTTTCATATTTACTTTCAATGTTTTTTGTATTTATGTTAAGCTCAAAGATCGAAAACGCTCGTTGAGCGAAAAAAAACAACCACAACGCGTTGTGGCTGTTAAAGGAAATGACCACAACGAGTTCGGAATTCATGAAAATACCACAAACCGCCGAGGAAATGGCCTATCAACTAATGGACATCTTTTGTATGTTCGGTGTCCCATTCATACTGCAGAGCGACAATGGCCACGAATTTGCGAACAAAATAATACAAAACTTGGCTGATATGTGTCCAGGAATGAAGCTTGTGCATGGAAAGCCAAGACATTCTCAAAGTCAAGGATCAGTTGAAAGATCCAACCAAGATGTTCGAGACATGCTGGTTGCTTGGATGTCCAACAACAACACGTAAACCTGGTCTAAAGGATTACGGTTTATCTAAAGCAAGAAACACCGAGCTCTGCATTCAGGCATCAAGACAAGCCCTTATGAGGCTATGTCTGGAACGGCGCAGAGGATCGGACTCGGGGATTCTCTGCTCACTGAAGACATGTACTGTTCAAAAGAAACTGAAGAAGACCTGGAACAGCTCTTTAATGCAAGAATGAATAATGGTCGAGACAAGGAAGAGGCCAACCAACAGGACAGAAAAGATGAAGATGCAAATCAAACCAATGACATTTCAGAAGAAAAGGTAGAGAAGAAAGACACCAAAAAATTTACCGTGTGATTTGTGAGAAGGAGTCATCAGGAGCTCACAAGTGTTCAGTGTGTGACCAGTTTGTTCACGCTATTTGTGGAAGTTACAGTGAAGAAAGTGAGGGTTTCGGACTGAAAGTCACTTGTAACCTCTGTGCACGGAACAATTGAGCGAGAAGGTGCAAAATCTGGTCAGAAACAACAAGCTCAAAAAATGGTTTCTCTCTCCAACTCAAGACTTCCAGCAGTTGATATTGGGACAAACGTTGTGGTCAGGGTGCCTGACCTTGATCGAGGACGTCTAACCCCCAGAAATGTCCTAGCAGTCGTCGTTGATGTCAACTCTTCTGGGCTTTATCTGTTGGACACGAAGAAAGGACTCCTTGAGCAGCTGTATGCTCGCAATGAATTCACAACTGCCGACAACAACTTCATCGAGGCACATGATGTGCCCTCAAGTTCACTACCTCTTCGGTCAGCCTCGATGATGACGTCGTTGCAGGCATTTGTAAGCTGCCATTGTAAGAGGTACAGCGTCGATAAAAGTGCAAATGTCTTTCGAAAAATATGAAGTGTAATTCTAATTTGTCATTCTAACAGCTCCTGTAAAAATAAACGAGCTTCGCCATTGTTCTTCATTAGGCCTACACACTGCATTTTTTGTCAATAAATTACTAAACTCGTAAACAGTTCACTAAAAAGACATTTCGCTTTGTGGCTGTTTCTCTCACGCCACAAGGCGTCGTGGTTGTTTAAAAACAGCTTCAACACGAAATTTCTCGTTGTAGTTGTTTCTCTAATGCCACAATACGTTGTGGTCTTTTTTCCTCTCAATGAGCGTTTTTTAACTTTGAGCGTAACATCTATACTGTAATTTTAACGTTTTACTTTTATCGGTCGCATAGGTCAATGATAAACAGTCAATGTACCTGCCATTAGGAAAATAAAAAAAATAAACATTGCTTACCGACGGTGCCACAGAAAGCAAGGTCCAGGAAAACTGCAACGAACTGAATTGAATGGGTAACATCAACCTGAGCTCTGTGCGAGTGATGGGAATTTACTGGACGAAATATAAACACAGTAAAAGTTCCGATAAATGTGAGTAAAGACGTTGCTCGACAAAAAAGACACAATGACAACTAAAAACTTGTATGTTCACGCATCATAACAGGACACACATAACAGACACGAAGACACTCTGAGTTACTAAATCTTTTAAAAATGTGACATAGTCCAAATATGTTGACGCGGCAATAACAAAGAAAAATTTCTGGATTTGTAACTGTGAGTTTCACATTGTTCTGTTAACACCAACAACTACAGAATTCTACAATCTACATATTCGTCCTATTACTTGTTGGTGTTGCCAGAGTTGTAATATGTCAATGCACGGAATGAACAATGCAAAAGTGATAAATTCTCAAAAAGCAAGAACTACCCATCATTGCAAAAATCAAGAAAAAAATATTTGAAAACTAAAGCAATAATGTTATTCCAAAAAAGTGCAGAGTAAAACATATAACGCCTCAGCACATCCATATTAAAGTTAACGAAAACAATCCACAAAGCATGCACACAGAGAATGAACAGTCAAATATAGAATTAACCAAAAGCTGGGTGATAGAAAGTGTTTTTGAGATGCAGCAACAATTCCTTGCAGAAAGATGCCCACTTCTGAATCCATGCATTTCATAATGTTGGCGTAAATATGACCTTAACATTGCGAAAGAGTCTTTTTCGCTTGACTTTTCTTTTTTTTAATCGTAATAATCCAACAGTCCACGTACTTCATTTCAGATTACAGTTTATCCTTTTCCTCGCCAAAATGCTATCTTATCACTTCGCCTTCCTTGTGATCGGATTGTTAGGATAGTACCAGTAAAGACATTCGACCCTGTTTTAAGAACCCTCTTTGCTACAACATTAGCTCCTAAATATAGCAGAGATTAACTAAAACAAACAATCCTCTGAAAAAAATTTCCCCCTGTAACACGATCACTCGGCAGTGCGCTCTGTATTGCGGGCAACAGAACTTCCAACTGTTAAAACAGTAACGTTACATATAAGAGATCCCTTGCAAATGTTTAATATCTGACACATGTACCACAGAGTTAAACGATTTGTCGTAACCTGCCCAACTGACAAGGTGTTGCGTAATGAACCTTGTTTTTCGACGGGAGACAATCTGATCTATTTGAAAATTTGTTAATGGTGATACTTCGACTTCCATGAGCTCATAGTTGTTGAACTATTCTTCGAAAGGATGGTAACGACAATCTGCAAATTCGTACGCGGAATGTGATGTAGAGTAAGTAATTCTTACGATATTAAATATCCCTGTCCGCAATATTTGGTTCTTACCCCTGAGCCCCACTAGGTGGTAAGGATGGCCGTGGAGCTCGGAACCCTGTTTATTCCCGTCAGCTGTCTGGGCGACTGAGCCCCGCAGTGAGGATTTCTTGTGGGATAGCGTAAGCGACAGAAACCCATAAAACACATGCACCCAGCACAGGGATAACAAGTGAGATACAAATATATTGTGAGCACAAAGTTCAAGATGTATACATGAAATAGGAAACAGAACGATTCCCTTGGCCAGAAAACACAGGCTCACTGTTACACACAAAGTACTTAACCTGACGTGCATGCGTGAAATAATCAAGAACATAAATATCAGCACGCCAACTACACTTATAG
>Ga0131853_10001129_pt1 | contig 48614 bp, 41 predicted proteins | sample TergutLab28metaG_FD_92764 | JGI IMG/M metagenome (GOLD analysis project Ga0131853, IMG submission 92764) | Labiotermes labralis P1 segment gut microbial communities from Petit-Saut dam, French Guiana - Lab288 P1 (version 2) (version 2) | ecosystem: Host-associated > Arthropoda: Insects >... | reverse complement strand
TCACGTCGTTGGTCACGTCGTTAGTCACGTCGTTAGTCACGTCGTTAGTCACGTCGTTAGTCACGTCGTTAGTCACGTCGTTGGTCACGTCGTTGGTCACGTCGTTGGTCACGTCGTTAGTCACGTCGTTGGTCACGTCGTTGGTCACGTCGTTAGTCACGTCGTTAGTCACGTCGTTAGTCACGTCGTTAGTCACGTCGTTAGTCACGTCGTTAGTCACGTCGTTGGTCACGTCGTTGGTCACGTCGTTAGTCACGTCGTTAGTCACGTCGTTAGTCACGTCGTTGGTCACGTCGTTGGTCACGTCGTTAGTCACGTCGTTAGTCACGTCGTTGGTCACGTCGTTGGTCACGTCGTTGGTCACGTCGTCAAACGCAGTGAAGCTGTTGTCTGCCATTGCCGCAAAGCCGAATGTAAGCACAAAAGCCAGCGACAAGGCAATTGCTAGAATTTTCTTTGCCATAGGTTAGGTTCTCCTTCATAAAATGTATTACGGCGCCTTCAAGCGTCGCACGACAACATTATAGCATACATCAGCTTCATTGTCAACAAATATTTCAAAATTTTTAAGAAATTGCATATTTGATGGACAAAATGTGCTTTTTTTTCGCAAAAGCCATAGACAAATGACAAATTTCATGATATAATGATTACACAAAAGTCAAATACCAGCCTAGGAGGTCCCCCACTATGGCCCAAGAATTTCCCTTCCGCCCCCGTGGCAAACACGGCTTCGACCGTGAAGATGTCATGAACTTCATCAGCCAGCGCCAACAAGCCCACGCCGACCAACTTTCGCAAATCGAAGAGCTTGAGGCCGCCAAAAACGCATGGTACACCCAAGCCAAAACCCTCGAGCGCGAAAAAGCCGATCTCACCGCCCAATGTCAGGCTTTGGAGGAACAACTCAGCGGCAACGCCCCGCTGGTCGGTGGCGACCACGCGCAGGCCGCGGAGCTAAACGCCCTCAAGGCGCGCTGTTTCGAACTTGACCGCCAGCTGGATCAACGCAACCAAGCCGTTACCCAGCTTGAGCAACGCGTTGCTCAAGAAGAAGCCGCGCGTGAATCCCTCATGGCCGAGCTGCGCGAAAGCGACGCCCTGCCCGCGCCACAGCTGGAGTCCCTAGAGACCCATCTGGACAAACTGGCCGAATCTGCCGAGCAAGTCACCAAACTGCAAGCAGAGCTAGCGGCCACCCAAGCCGAGCTGCAAGCGCTGAAAGATGCCCCCGCGCAAACGCAGCCCGCCCCACAAGAAGATAACGCCGCCGTGCAGCAGCTGCAAAGCGAACTCGCCGCCGCACAGGCCGAGCTTTACGATGCCGCCCAAGATCGCGCTGTGATGAAAGGCAACTACGACGCCATGGCGCAGCAGCTTGAAGACTGTCACGCCCAGCTAGATGCGCTTCATCAGCAAAACCACGACTTGGCCGCGGACTGTGATAACTTGCGCTTGCAGTTGCACACCGCCGAGCAAACGGCCGAACAAGCCCTGCCCGCAGCCGGCAGCAACAAAGAAAGCTCCCTGCGTGGCATGGTGTTGTCTTCATTCAACTATGCTAACCTTTATGTAGACAACAACATGAAAACCGCGCAGCTCATTTCAGAGTCCACCAGCCGCAACATCAGCCATGTGAACGAAGCATCGGCCAGTCTGCTCAATCAAGTGGAAACCATCGCCGCTTCCTTTGACGAAACCACCGGCGACATCCGCCAGCAGCTCACTACTTTCCGTCAAGAGCTCACCGCTTTGCAAGAAGGCATGAACTATCGCCTATCCAAAGATCGTTTCGCTCCCCTGCTGGAGGAAAACGAGCGCCTGCGTGAGCGCATCGAAAGCGAACTTAACGCCGAGCTTTCTGCCGAGGAGCGCCCCCCCGCGCCGCAGCCGGTTCCCTTCGCCGAGGATTTGCCCAACACCTATCAATCCTTCATGAGCGAATAACATACTATATATAACAGAACCCCCGCCAAAACGGCGGGGGTTCTTTATGCTATTTCTGCGCGGCGTGCACGCCTGTAGGGGCGGATGCAAATTTGATGACGCTATCCTCTTAAGCCCCTAGGCTCCTTCCTCGGGAAGGAGCTGTCGCGTCGCGCGACTGAGGAAGGTTCGCGGAGCGACCACCTGCGGTGGGGCTTGGCCGCTTCGCTGTGTTCTATCATGGCCTGCGGGCAATCTCCATCTGTAGGGGTGGCATTTATGCCACCCGGGTTATATTCCGGACGGCAAATTGCCGCTCCTACACCACCATCAGCTCCTTCTCACATGCCGTCAAATTCACATAGCCCGTGTCCGTCACTACAACCAGGTCCTCAATGCGCACCCCACACACCCCAGGCAGATAAACGCCCGGCTCAACCGTCACCACCATGCCGGGGCGCAGCACCTCGCGTGATTTCTCGCTCAGCCGAGGCTCTTCATGCACCGCAAGACCCACGCCGTGCCCCGTGCCATGGCGAAAATGCTCGCCATAACCCGCAGCTTTAATCATGTCACGCGCCGCAGCATCCACATCTTTGCAGGCAACACCGGGTGCAATCACAGCAAGCGCAGCTTCCTGCGCCGCCAACACCACATCATATATCTCACGTGCCTGCGCGCTCGGCTCACCCAGCGCAACCGTCCGCGTCATGTCGCTGTGATATCCCTCCACCACCGCACCAAAATCCATGGTAATCAAATCCCCGCGACGCAAGGCATAATCCCCTGGCACCGCGTGCGGCTTGCTGCCATTCACGCCCGCCGCCACAATTGTGTCGAAGGACAAGCGCTCAGCCCCGCCGCGCAGCATGGCGAAGTCAAGGGCAAGTGCAACGTCACGCTCAGTCATGCCCACGGTGATTGTCGGCAGCACCTGCGCAAAGGCCGCCTCAGCAATGCGCTGCGCCGCGGTAATCTTCTGCGCTTCATCATCGTGTTTAATCATGCGCAGCTGGTTCATGTGTACATCTAACGCCCTGTTTGACGAAAGATACACCCCCGGCAATGCTGTGCGCAATTGCTGCACGCGCTCCATTGTCGCCGAGCCCTCCAGCCACAGCTTTTTCACGCCGTGAGATTTACACAAGTTCCGCAGCCGCCCAGCTTTGATTTCCTCCACCGCGCAACAGGCCACGGCCGCCTGCGCCGCTTCAATGTAGCGGCTGTCGGTCAGCAGCACAGCCGTGTCGCGTGTCAGCAGCAGCGAACCATAGCTCGACACAAAGCCCGTCAAATACCTGCGGTTGCGCGGGCATTCAATCAGCGCAGCACAGCGCAATGGCAGGTTATTTTGTATGCGTTTAATGTTACTCATGTGTTATATCCTTCACAAAATGTCGGCAGTCATTGCTCCTTGTGGTTTCCACAAAGCCCATCGCAGCATAAAACCTCGCCGCCTCGTGGTAATCATCATTAAACCGCGTGTGCATCCGCGCAATCCCCTTGGCTCGCGCAAAGTCCTCTGCCATGTGCAGCAACGCCGAAGCCACGCCCTGCCGCTTGCAATCCGGCTTAACGTACAGCCGCTTCAGCCACAGCTCATCAGCCGAAACCGTGTGCGTACCCACCATGCCAACCACGCGATCGTTCTCATCCACAGCCAGCCAAAAGGCGTCGCCGCGCGTGAAATAATTCGCCTGCACATCCAGCAGATCGTCGTTCAGGCGCGGCACACCGCCGAGGGCATCTTTGGCCAACAGCAGGCAAAAAATCATGTCATCGCGATAGTGCCCCTCATAGGGAATAATCTTGAACATGGGCTTATCCTTTCGCTAGGCAAACTCGCTGTTGTTCTCCTCTTAAGCCCCATGGCTCCTTCCTCGGGAAGGAGCTCCCGACCCCGGGGAGGGTGAGGAAGGTTCGCGGAGCGACGAGACTTGCCAGTCTGCACTTTCGCTGCATCAACCCGCCGCCTGTAGATGCCTGCTGGCTCGTCCGTCCTCAATTTTTGAAAAACTCGCCATATCTTTTTCGATGCATGTCCTCCCATGTCGGCCAGTGGCTTGGGATGTCGCTTTTCAATAAATATCTATCGCAAACGTCCATGCTCGAGCAAAAATGCTCTTGGCCATAATGCGTGCAATTAAAGCAAGTCGGTTGTGGCGCTTTAGGCGTCGTTTGCGGCGGAGATTTCTGTATAGGTGCAGAAACACAAGGAGGACAAACCGCACCGCCAGTTGCTCGACTCTTTTTCCAGCCGAGCGATTTGGCCATATGATTGGTCTTTGTTCGGTCAGCGTTAGCAATTTCAATGGTAGCGCCGCACAGTGAACATCTTAATGTCATTATTTTCGCCTCTTTCACCTATGCATCCGGTCTTTGGCTGCATTCCCGTAGGGGCGCGCATCGCGCGTCCGTGATTCTTTCTCCCGCCATAAAACCCCCAGGCGGCATAATTGCCGCCCCTACATCCTGTCGAAAGTTTCGCTGTCGGTTCTCCTCTTAAGCCCCATGGCTCCTTCCTCGGGAAGGAGCTCCCGACCTCGGGGAGGGTGAGGAAGGTTCGCGGAGCGACGAGACTTGCCAGTCTGCACTTTCGCTGCGTCAACCCGCCGCCTGTAGGATGCCTGCTGGCTCGTCCGTCCTATTTATCCTGCCCACGTCACCCACAACCGGTAGGGGCGGATGTAAATCCGCCCGGGGCATAAAAATCCACCAACCCCGCGTGCAGTCCCGTCGCGCGACTTTTGGACGCCTTAGCGTCCAAAAAGTAGAGGGGCAGATGTTGCTGGCGTGGCAAAAAAGACCACGCCCCGCACCACGAAAAAAATCTTGACTTTTCGCCTCGCCCATGCTAAACTATAGGCAAGAATTCAACCAAGGAGGATGCATTTATGCTGAGATGGGCGATGCTTAGTTCGTTTGCGCTAGCCTTAGCTATGCTTTTCTCCAGTTTTGTAGTCATGTACTTTGAGCTTAGAAACGACCCTGCCGCTGGTCTTTTGACGATAGGCATCGGAATGCTCTCTGCATTGTTTGCATCTTTCGGTATAGCCTTCGGTCTGTTTTACTGGATTTTCGGTTAATCCAACTGCATCGTATGACAAAAGGCAGGGTCACCCCTGCCTTGCTTTGTCTTTTCGGTTAGACCGCGCGGGTCACATTGCCGCTGCGCAAGCAACGCGTGCAAGCATGCACACGCTTGGGCGAACCGTTCACAATCGCCTTCACGCGTTTCACGTTGGGCTTCCAGCTACGGTTGGAGCGGCGGTGGGAGTGCGACACTTTAATGCCGAAGCTCACGCCTTTGCCGCAGTAATCACATTTTGCCATGGTGGCACCTCCTTTGCTAAAGAACAGCTACCGCTTATTATAGCACGGTCAAGCCCTCTTGTCAAGTCTTTTTGCGAAATTTTTATCGGGCTGTGTTTTTGCACAACCTGTAGGGGCGGATGCAAATCCGCCCGGGGCATAAAATTCCCGCGTTCTGTCGTGTAGGGACGCGCATTGCGCGTCCGTTTTCTTTATGCCATGCAAAAAAATTCGGACGGCCAATGGCCGCCCCTACATCTCGCCACGGGTTTTGCTGTCGTTTTCCGCTTAAGCCCCATGGCTCCTTCCCCGGGAAGGAGCTCCCGACCCCGGGGAGGGTGAGGAAGGTTCGCGGAGCGACCACCTGCAGGTGGCTACTCCTGGCCCTCTCGCAACAACCCTTGCATTTTCATACTCAATCCAAACAGATTAATAAAGCCCTCGCTGTCGCTCTGGTCATACACATCGTCTTCGTTGAATGTGGCGAAGGCCTCGTTCCACAGCGAATGCGGCGAGGTCACGCCCGCGCCGGTGATGTTGCCCTTGTATAGCTTGATCTTCACTTCGCCCGTCACGTTGCGTTGGGTCGAGTCCACAAAAGCGTCCAGTGCCTCGCGCAATGGAGTGTACCACTGGCCGTAGTAAACCAGTTCGGCATAGCGCGCTGCAATCAGTTCTTTGTAGTGCTGCGTGTCGCGGTCAAGGGTGATGCTCTCCAGTATATCATGAGCCTTGTGCAAAATCCTGCCTGCCGGATTTTCATACACGCTGCGGCTCTTCATCCCCACCACGCGATTTTCCACCAAGTCATCAATGCCCACACCGTTTGCCCCGCCGATCTCGTTCAGCCGCTCAAGCAGCGCAACGCCATCAAGCTGTTCGCCGTCCAGTGCAACCGGAATCCCCTGTGCAAAGCCAATCGTCACATAGGCCGCTTGGTCGGGCGCGTCTTCAGGCCGCAGGCCAAGCTCCAAAAAACCGGGTTTATCAAGCGGCGCCTCGTTGGCCGGGTCTTCCAAGTCAAGGCCTTCGTGCGAAAGATGCCACAAGTTCTTGTCTTTGCTGTAGTTGCTTTCGTGGTCAATCTTCAGCGGAATATTACGCGCCTCAGCATAGGCGATGGCGTCGTCGCGGCTCTTGATTTCCCAGCTGCGCCACGGTGCGATGATATGCATGCCCGGGCAAAAGTGCTTGAAGGTCAGCTCAAAGCGCACCTGATCATTACCTTTGCCGGTGCAGCCATGGCAAATGGCGTCTGCGCCTTCGCGGCGTGCGATTTCCGCCACGTGCTTGGCAATCACAGGCCGTGCAAAGGCCGTGCCCAGCAGGTATTCACGTTCATAGCGCGCGCCGGCCTTCAGTGTTGCCCAAATAAAATCCTCCACAAACTCCTGCTTCAGATCAAGGACATACACTTTGCTGGCACCGGTAGCTAGGGCTTTTTCTTCCAAGCCATCCAATTCTTCGCCTTGGCCCACGTCGCCTGCCACAGCAATCACTTCGCTGTTGGGGTAGTGTTCTTTCAGCCACGTCAGCATCACCGATGTATCCAGCCCACCGGAATACATCAGCACAATTTTCTTTATGTCTTCGGGTCGTTTCATGGTGTCTCCTTTCGCACGGGGCATGTTCTTTTTTTGCAAAAAAAGAACCAAAAAACCTAAGCCACTTCGCAGTGGATTATTTAATGAAAGCTGAAGAAGCAAGCCTAGGCTCCCTCTGGTAGAGGGAGCTCCCACCGCAGTGGGTGAGGGAGGGGTGCGGAGCACTGGACATTAATGAAAGCTGAAGAAACAAGCCCCCAGCTCCTTCCTCGGGAAGGAGCTCCCGACCCCGGGGAGGGTGAGGAAGGCTCGCGGAGCGACTAGGTAAGGGCGAGCTGCGCTCGTCCGGACTCTCGGACTCTTCATCTCGCCATATTAAAGCACAGCGAAGCGTCCCGAGTCCCACCATCAAAACTCAACACCCCAAGCTGTTCCCACAATCCTCCGGCAGCATCGCGCCAATCACGCGCTCATAGATCGCGCGCAGCTCGGCGGTCTCGTCAGCATCTAGGGGATACCATTGATAGCCTCCCTCGTTGCCGGGGAAAGCACGCTCAGAAGTATACACATGCCAGTCCACAATGCGGCCATCGCGAATGGCCACCACGGTGGGCACAAAAATGCGCAATTCTTCGGTGTTGTGGCGCTCTCCATCTTCGTCCACCAAGTGGAAAGGATTCAGCGGCAGCGGTTCAATCACGCGCTCAAAGGCCACCAGCAAGTCTTGGTAGTACGCATGCCCGGGATTGGTCATCACCGGCACACCATCTTGCAGTTCCCAAGTGGTGCGAATCGTCGTCATGTCAATGTGGTGAATCACATCTAGTCCCATCTCCAATGCCACGTCAATCAGCAGCGGCGCCATTTGGCGGCACCACGGGCACTGCGGAAAGCTGAAGAAAATCAGGCCGGTGCCGTTGTCGGCAATGTCGAGAATTTCTTCTGGGGTAATGTAGCTAATCAAGTTAAACTCGGGTATGTCGATTGTCTTCATCGTGCGCGTGCCGGCCGCATTTTGTGTGCCGTTTAGCGCCTCATATTCCTGCACAAAGCGCAGCATGTCAGCTGTTGGCTCGCGGGATTCTTCAGTGGGTGTCGGGCCAAACAACGGTCCAATCACGAACACGCCCAGCACAAACCCCACCGTGAATATTGCCAGCAAAATCACTGCGGTCAAAACTTTTTTCTTCATGTCATTCTCCTTCTACTGCGTGTGGTCGTAAAATCTTACTCTTTCGCCACGCCTCTAAACCCAAAGCTAAAATCCCAGTTATTCAACAGCGATTCAATCGCCGCCACATTTTCATCTGCAGTGAATTGCGCAAACAGCAGCTGCAAGTCGGCTTCAAACGCGGGCAGCATCATCGTGCGCAGGCAATAGGCCCGGTGCATGTAATAAAACTCTTCTTTGTGCTCGCGCATGTCCACGCCGTGTGCCACAATCACTTCGTGTTCCAGCTCCAGCACGGTTACGCTTTCAGTGCTCAGCACCATCACGCGGTCAAAGTCTGCGCTGGTTAGGTCTAGATCGCGGCGTAGCACCATCGCGAAGGGCATGGCATAGTTCATCGCCGTGGCAAACAGTTCTTCCTGCGCCAGAATCAGCAGCGGCGGTCCGCCTTCGCGGTTTGCCTCCACGGCCATGGCACGCATGGTGTCCACCAGAATACCGCGCTCGGTTTGGGTCATGGCGCGTTCGCTGCCGTCTTCTTCAATCACGCGTAACGGCAATCGCAACCCATCAATGGCAGCGAAGTTGCCATAGAAAAACGACTCCAAGCTCTCCTCCGGCACTTCGCGCAAGCCTCCGGTGTCATACAGCGCACGGAATAAACGGTCTTGCGCAGCAATGCTATCTTGCACCAGCGCCACGATTTCTTTGTCAATGCCTAAGCGGGTGTAGTAGTGGCCAAAGGTTCGCCACAGCAGCGCAGTGCGTTGTGCCACTTCGGCACGCATGTAGGGTTCAAGAGTTACGCCTTGGTTGCGTAGCTCGCTATTGAGTGCCACAAACGTGATGGCCTGTGCAGCTGCGTGGGCGCGCAGTTCTTCCATGTCAAGCGGCACACCGTTGTCGTCGCGCTCCACCTCGGCCAAAGCCTGTGCAATAAAGTAGCTATACAGCTGCCGCGAAATCGGGATTCCCTCCACCTGCAGCATCCAGTCTTGTTGCGCCAAGGTGTGCGCGTTGGCCACCAAAGCCACCAGCACAATACAAACCGCCGCCAGCAGCACCTGCGCATATTTCGTCCAGTTGTTTCGTCGCATATTGTCTCCTTTCGCGCTCGCCGCGCGGGGGTTTTCACGGGGCTGGAATAGAACACAGCGAAGCGGCCAAGCCCCACCGCAGGTGCTTGCAAAAAAAGAACCAAAAAACCTAGCCGCTCCGCGGTGGACTATTCGTGTAAGCTGAAGAAGCAAGCCCCTAGGCTCCTTCCTCGGGAAGGAGCTCCCGACCTCGGGGAGGGTGAGGAAGGTTCGCGGAGCGACGCGCCTCGTGTTTAACGCATTCGCCCGCGTCAACTCAATTAAGCATTACCCTCAAACAACCGCTCCACCGCCGCCAGTCCCTCGGCAATTTCTTCTCTGGTGTAGTCACTGGCTGCAAGCTCGGCCTCATCCATGCCCGCCACGGTGCGATAGAACTCAATGGCCACCGGCAACAAATTGGGGTCCAAGCTTTCATCCAGCCACGAAAACAGCAGATTTTCCGCTTCGTTCACCTGCCCGCAAGCCAGCATATCCTTCAGTCGCTGCATCAGCAAGCCTTCTTCAGTCACATTGCCAGCTTGATCAAACAGCTGCACAGTCTCAACAGGCTTGTTGAACACCAGTTGTCCCAGTGCCTTTGCCATGTTTTCAATCATGCGCATCAGATAATCGTCTTGTCCGAACATGCCGTCTCCTTCATATGTACCACCTGCGGTGGGGCTTGGTCGCTTCGCTGTGGTCTATCCTAGTTTGCGAAAACTCCCGGGTGCCCCTACACGCGGGTTGTCATTATTTCTTCCCCGCATAATACTGCGTCTTGGGTTTCGGCTGTGGATTCTCCGCCCAAATGCGCTCTGCCACGGGGTGCCAGTCAGCAGCGTAAGCATCGCATTTGCTGCACAAGGTCTCTACATCTTCTTGAGCAATTTGGTCGGTGCTGCACGCGCCGGTGCAGTTCACCATCTCGCGCAGAATATGCGGGTTTTCCAGCATAGGGCAAGGCTTCAGATGATTATCACAAAAAGGCTGACCTTTGTAGAACGCCTGAAACAGCGGGCGTTGCAAAGCTTCCAGCAGTGTGTGCTCGCGAATATTCGAGTCCGCATAGTGAATGAACACGCAGGGCTCAATGTCACCGGCTGCGTTAATGTGGAAGTAATTTCGCCCGGCAGCAATGCAGCCGCCCACATAGGCGCCGTCGTTTTGGAAGTCCATCACAAACATGGGATTGCCGGTTTTGCCGTTGCGCGTGCGTCGCAACCAGTGGTACATCTCCTCGCGCTGCGCCGGCGTGGGAATCAACTCCACATCAGCCTTTGCGCCAACGGGCATGTACTGAAAATACAGCCCAAAGCGCACGCCGCGCGCAATCATGTCTTGCATGAAAGCATCGCTGGTCACCGCCGCAATGTTATCCCGGGTGTAGCACACGCTAATGCCGAACAGCAGCCCGGTATTTTGCAGGCGTTCCATGGCCTTCACCGAGCGCAGATAAGCCCCCTTGCCGCGCCGAGCATCGTTGCTTTCGGGCGTGCCCTCCATGCTAATGGCAAAGGTGATGTTCCCGCACTTCTTCACGCGTTTCACCAGTTCATCAGTCAAAAGAGTAGCATTCGTATAAATCACGAAGTAGCATTCGCGGTGCTTGCGCGCCACGGTCAGCACATCGTCTGCGCGCATCAGCGGCTCGCCGCCGGTTAGCATGAACATCCGCGTACCCAATGCCTTGGCTTGGCGCACAATGTCGTCCATTTGCGCAAGGCTTAGGTTGTTGTGCTTGTCATATTCCCCTGCCCAACAGCCCTTGCACTTCAGGTTGCACGCGCTGGTTGGGTCAAACAAAATCTGAAACGGAATGTTGCAGTTATATTTTTCGCGGTTCGCGCGCACCAGCTTTGTGCCATTCAACGCGCCAAGGCCAACGGTCATTAGCAGCTGGCGCGTGTGCTTTTTATCGGTGTCACGCAGCAGATTCGTGGCCATGCGCACCCAAACGTTGTCTTCATCTAGGGCTCCCTTTTTTAGGGCCGTCATGGTTTTTTCGGGGAACTCCCCTCCGCCCACGCGGTCCACTAGCTCAACGAGCTTCACCAAGTTTGGCCCTGGGTTTTTCGCAACATAATGCAACAGTGGCCGCAGAACCACACTGGCTCCGCAGCGTTGCAGCTGTTCTTTAATGGTCATATGCTCTCCTTTGTGGCGGCACGTTGGCCGCTTCGCTGGCGGGTTCCCCCACCGCCCCTGCGGGGCACCTCCCCAAGGGGGAGGCTTTTGGCGCGTTGGACAGAGGTACAGCCTCCCCCTCCGGGGGAGGTGCCTGCGCAGCAGGCGGTGGGGGAGCGGGCTAGCGACAGCGGTCGACATCCGGCTACACCAAAGGGGGTAAACATGCATCAATCTGCTTGCAAACGTCATGAAAGCGAGTATCAATGTCATGGTTGGAAATTCGCAGCACCGTCAAGTTTAAACTGTGCAGATAGGCATCGCGCTCACGGTCATAGCCTAGCCCTTGTTCGGTATAATGCTGGTTGCCGTCCACTTCAATCACCAGCTTGGCTTCATGGCAATAAAAATCAGCAATAAAGTTACCAATTGGCTTTTGCTTGCGAAAACGATACGGTAGCGTGGATAAATAATCAAACCATAATTTGCGCTCCTACGGGGTCATGTCTTTGCGCAACTCACGTGCAGGTGCTGTTAAATATCGATTGTATTCAAGTGGCATTAGCTTTCTCTCCTAGGGTCTCCACCCCACCCATATATCCCCTCAACACCTCCGGCACATGTACCGTGCCGGAGGCCTGCAAGTGGTTCTCCAAAAACGCAATAAGCATGCGTGGCGGCGCAGCAACGGTGTTGTTCAGCGTGTGCGCGTAGTAGTTGGACCTGCGGTCCAGCTCGGTCGCTTCGCTGCTCCCTCTTATGCGTATTCCTAATCTCCGCGCCTGTGCATCGCCCAAGTTCGAGCAGCTGCCCACCTCAAACGCATATTTCTGCTGCCGTGGCGACCATGCCTCCACGTCAACGCTCTTCACCTTCAGGTCAGCGAGGTCACCGCTGCAACACTCCAGGGTGCGCACAGGAATCTCCAGGGACTCAAACAGCTCCACGGTGTGGTTCAGCATTTTCTCAAACCAAGCAGGGCTGTCTTCGGGTTCGCACACCACGATCATTTCTTGCTTTTCAAACTGGTGCACACGGAACACGCCGCGTTCCTCAATGCCGTGCGCGCCAACTTCTTTGCGAAAACATGGCGAATAGCTGGTGTAACGCTGCGGCAAGCTTTCTTTTGCGTTGAGCGTATCGATAAACTTGCCAATCATGCTGTGTTCGCTGGTGCCAATCAGATAAAGGTCCTCGCCTTCAATCTTATACATCATGCCTTCCATCTCGGCAAAGCTCATCACGCCTTGCACCACGCTGCTGCGAATCATATACGGCGGAATGCAGTAGGTAAAGCCGCGGTCAATCATGAAATCCCGGGCGTAGCTCAGCACCGCGCTGTGCAGCCGCGCCACATCCCCCAGCAGATAGTAAAACCCGTTGCCGCTGGTCTTTCTCGCGCTATCGAGGTCAACGCCAGCCAAGTTTTCCATGATCTCCACATGATAAGGCACTTCAAAGTCCGGCACTTTCGCCTCGCCAACGGTAGCAAGCTCAACATTCTCCGAATCATCTTTACCTGTGGGCACGCTGTCGTCCATCATTTGCGGCAACACCAGCATGATAGCACGCACCTTGGCGGCCAGTTCTTTCTCCAGAGCCGCCAGTTCGTCTAGCTCTGCGCCCATGGCAGCGATTTCCGCTTTCTTGGCGTTGGCTTCGTCCAGTTTCTTCTGCGCCATCAGTGCGCCGATTTCCTTGCTGCCTTTGTTTCTTGCCGCGCGTAAAGTTTCGGCCTGTTGCAGCGCCGCACGATATTGCTCATCGAGGGCAATCACGTCGTCAACCAGCGTCAACTTATCATCTTGAAACTTGCGCTTGATATTTTCTTTCACGGCGCCGGGGTTTTGCCGCACAAATTTAATGTCTAGCATGTTTTATATGTTCTCCTTATTGGGATTATGGGCGGTGACGGTGGTGTTTATTCAACGCTACACCGTCTCCAGCAACTTCGCAATGCGCTGCAAGTCCGCCTGGTCGTGGAAATCAATGACCAAGGTGCCGTTTTCGTGTTTGCCGCGGGTCTCTACCTTCACGCGGCGACCCATGCATTGCTCAAGGCTCAGCTGCACTTCGTCGTAGAACGAAGCTCGGCGTGGCTCAAACAAAAAATCTGCCGAAACATTCGGCGGAGCCTGCACCATGTTTTCGCGTTTGACCAATCGCTCAGTCTCGCGCACACTCAGCTCGCCCGCAACCACTTCTTCGGCAATGCGATCAGCCGAAGTGTGCAGATAATCCAAGGCCAGCAGTGCACGCGCATGCCCGGCCGAAAGCTTACCCTCGCGCACCAGCTCAATGGCGCCGTCCGGCAGGTTGAGCAAACGCAGCGCGTTGCCCACCGCCGAGCGTGACTTACCCAGCCTACGCGCCACATCCTCCTGCGTCAGGTCGAAAACATCCATCAGCTGTTGATAACCCGCCGCCTCTTCCATGGGGTTAAGGTCTTCGCGCTGCAGATTTTCAATCAGCGCGGCGGCCATGGCTTGTTCGTCGGTGAAATCACGAATCACAACCGGCACTTCGGCAAGTCCGGCAGCACGCGCAGCACGCCAACGGCGCTCGCCCGCAATGATTTGATAGGCACCACTGGGTTGTGGGCGCACCAAAATAGGTTGCAGCACGCCATGCTCAGCAATGGAACGCGACAATTCCGCCAGTGCGTCTTCGTTGAACAAACGGCGCGGTTGGTCGCGGTTGGGTTCAAGATCCATCACGCGCAACTTCACTTGCGACAGCGCAGCGGTTTGTTCATCCAAGCCACCGTTCTCTTCAAATAAACTGTCAAGACCTCGTCCTAATCCACCCTTTTTCACGGTTGGCATGTTCTGCCTCCTTCAAATGTTAGTGCGTAATACTGTGCGCCGACGCGGGCGAAAGCGCAAGACGAAAACTCGCATTCGCTCCGCGAGCCTTCCTCACCCTCGCCGAGCTCGGGAGCTCCTTCCCAAGGAAGGAGCCAAGGGGCTTGTTTCTTCAAGTTTGATGGCGTTATATCCTTAAGCTTTGGCTCCTTCCTCGGGAAGGAGCTGGCCGACCTCGGGTCGGACTGAGGAAGGTTCGCGGAGCGACGTGGCCTGCTTAATGTTTCACGTGAAACAAAATTTATGCGAAGTTACACGCCCAACGCCAACACCACGCACACAGCGGCAATAAATAGCGCAATCCATCCGAGTACGATGGCGCCCTTTGCGTTGCAGTGGTGCTTGCGTGCGCGGCCCGCCGCCGCAATGCCAGCACCTGCCAGCACGAAAATCAAAGCCGCAAACATTAAATCAACATAGTTGTTTATCCAAATATCAAATGCTGCTGGGTTGTAGTAAAGCTGCCATTCTAGCATAATCCACAAGCCTGAAAGCAGCAGCGACAACACGCCAAGCCCAATCGCAGTTGAGCGCAAGTATCTCCCCTTTGCCAGCAAAGCCGCAGACGGTTGCACCGGCATGTAATTCGGTTGCTGCGGTTGCGGATTTTGCCAAGGCTGCGCAGGCGACGCTTGCATTGGCTGTTGCTGTTGCTGCACGGGCTGTGCGGCTGCGCTCGAAGAAACCATCGTTGCGCAGAATTTGCACTCAACTGCGGTTTCGCCCGGCTCAAGTTGCAGCATGGCGGTGCAGTTGCCGCATCTTATGTTTGTCCAAGCCATGTGTTCTGTCTCCTTTGTTATCGCGACGCAGCGTTAGCGCATTGCCGCAATTTTTCCGTTGCTTTGCAAAAATTCCCGCGCAAGCTCGTGGTAGCTGGTTGTGCCGCGCGAGTGGCTGTCGTAGTACATGACCGGCTTGCCGAAGCTAGGGGCTTCGCTCAGCCGCACATTGCGCGGGATGACCGCGCTGTATACCCGCCGCGGGAAAAATCGCTTGACTTCGTCCACCACGGCTTGCGTTAAGTTCAAGCGGCCGTCGTACATGGTCAGTGCAACGCCTTCAATGTCAATCAGTGGGTTCCACAGGCGTTTGACTTGCCGCACCGTTTGCATCAGCTGGCTCAGCCCCTCCAGCGCGAAATATTCGCATTGAATTGGCACCAAGAAAGTGTCACAGGCTACCAAGGCGTTGATGGTCACCAAACCGAGGGTAGGCGGGCAATCCATGAAGATGAAATCGTAGTCGTCGCGCACCAGCGAAAACGCTTGTTTAAGCTTGCTTTCGCGCTGCGGCAGCTCAACGAGATCAAGCTCCGCGCCCGCAAGGTTAATGCTGCTGGGCAGCAACGACAAATTGCTGAATTGCGTGGGCACAATGGCATCCGTTGCACGCAACCCGCCGATGATCACCTCATAGGACGAAGTGTGCAGTTGCTTTTTGTTCACACCAAGGCCGGTGGTTGCGTTGCCTTGGGGGTCAATGTCGGCCAGCAACACGCGGTAGCCCGCGGCACCCACGGCGGCTGCCAGATTAACGGCGGTGGTGGTTTTGCCTACCCCGCCCTTTTGGTTCACGATTGCAACAATTTTTCCCATGGATGATTTATCCTTTCGTTATAACACGCTCTGCTTTTTATTATAACATATCGCGCGGGCAAGTACAAGCTATAAATGAAAAAAAGCCTGTGATTTTACACACAGGCCATAACTTCTGGTGCAATTGTTTCACGTGAAACAATTTTTATGCGAAGTTGGACTAGCTTCTAAGTATGCGCTCCCAGTCGCTTGGGAAGCCGATGTGCAGCAAGTTGATGTGCTCGCCGTATTGGTCAATTAGCGCGGCGATTGGATTAACTACTTCGTTTTGCCAAGCTTCTGTGTTGGGGTATAAATTTTGCAGGGCGCAGATGTGCGCGAACAGCCTTCGTTTGGCATAGTCGTCCTCGCTTAGAGTTGGCGCGGGGATGTTGCGTGCCTCGCGAGGAAAGTAGTGATAATATAATCTGCTGTAATGGGCGCACGCGTTGCGCAAATCTACGCAGCACGTTATCCAGCTTTCTACATCCTTGTAGTGATAATTCTTGTCAAATTGCTTGGCGATGGCTTTCTTGTCTGCGACCTTCAGGCTGCAATAGAATCTTGATAACGCGGAAAACGAGAGCAGTTCAAACGCCGCCCAAATAGGGAGGCGGTTTCTATAGTGATTTTTGTGATGCTCGACGATTAAGCTGCTATCTTTGCTGGTTGCGCGCAAGAATGTGCTGATAAACTTGGTGTAGGCGTGCACGCCAGAAAAATTTGCAAGGTTTATGTATCCTTCCTCACCGTATTTGTGGGCATGAAAATACGACAATGTAGAACGAAGCTGAACCTCGATCTCTTCGATTGCGAGAGATAAAATGCTGTGCATTTTTCGGTCGAACTCATAGGCGGAAAGAACTTGTGTAAAGCTTGTTCTGTCTCGATAGCGCTCGCCCTCCTTGAAAGGCAAGAAATAGCCGGTTAGGCGATAGTAGCCAATCCTGCGCAGTTGCTCAATACACTCCACATCGCAAGTAACCGCGCAACCGCGTGATTTAATTTTTTCAAGTTGTTCTTTGTAGGTGGTTGGTTTTTTCAATTCTCGCATAATATGCCCCACTCTATTCAATGGCCCCCCCTGGGACACATCACGCCGAAGCGGAGAGGTGCGGGAGGGCTCTGACATTTACTATTATATGTTGGTTTCGCACAAAAGTCAAGTCTTTTGAAAAAATAAATAAAGTTTGTGCAAGTTGACGAAACAAACGACGCAGATTGTTCGTGTTTAGCCTGTAAAACCGACAAACGAGCAAACACCGAAGTGCTTACCCGTTCGCCGGATGATGTGGGGGTGTGAAAGAGAAAAGAAGAAAGCAATGTCGCTTCGCTGTGCTTTATCACAGCGGTTGCTAAGGCGCAACTGGTAGTGCCTTGAATTTTGTGAGAGTGATAAGGGAGCACAGCGAAGCGACCGAGCCTCGCCGCAGGCGATGTTTCACGTGAAACAAATTTTATGCGAAGTTCTATCTGTTTGTGCACGCCGAAAGAGGAGGCTAGATTCGTCTTGTGGCCACAAGGCGCTCCTTGGGAATCATGACGGTGTAGATTAAGTAATCGTCGTTTTCGCTTTTTTCGCTATGTGCTTCAATGCCGGAGCTGCGCATGGTGTCCACCGCGTGGTGGATGGTGTTGACGAACAGGCGTACATCGCGCACCAGGCGCACATGCGGGCGGGCACGGGCCGGCACATCGACTTCTTGCAGGGTGTTGGTGATGAAGGTTTCGGCTTCGTGCACGTTCATGTTGCGCTTGATGATGCGCTGCAACAATTCGCGCTGCAAAACCGGGTCGCTGACACGAAGCAGGGCACGGGCGTGGCGTTCGGTGAGGTTTGTGGCTTCGATGTCATCGCGCAGGTCGGCGGGCAGCTTGAGCAGGCGCAGCTTGTTCGATAACGTGCTGGGCGCCATGCCAATTTGCTTGGCGGCTTGGTCTTGCGAAAGATGATAGCAGACCATGAGGTTTTGAATGGCGGCAGCTTCCTCAAAAAAGCCGAGGTCTTGGCGTTGTAGGTTTTCAATCAGCGCAAGCACCGCTGAGCGTTCGTCTGTGACGTAGCTCATGAGGCAGGGCACGCGCTCGAGGCCGGCAAGTTTGGCGGCACGCAAGCGGCGTTCGCCCGCAATGAGCTCGAAGGTTTCGTTGGGCAGGCGGCGCACGGCCAGTGGCTGCAAAATGCCATGTTCGCGGATGCTGCTGGCTAGTGCTTCCAGCTCGATGGGGCAAAATTGGCGGCGTGGCTGGCTCGGGTTTGGCGCAATATCGCCCAGAGGCAAGTGCAGCACCATGCCGGGTTCGGGCTTTTTTTCCTTAAAACGCATGTTGACCAGCCTCCCCCTTGTGAAAATTGCTTTAGCGGTTTACTTGACCGCCCAAGGCCTCCTTGCCAATTTATGGTATTGTCATTATAACACATTTTTTTCGGCTTGTCCAGCTTTTTCGGTCGCAAATTTCGACACCGCCTGCGGCGGGGCGGAAAAGGAGCGGACGAGCACAGCTCGCCCCTACGGGAATGCGGCCAAAGGCCGTGGTGAGGTTGATAATCCCGACGGTGTAATCGCCCAGAATTACCCACAGGCCATGATAGAACACAGCGAAGCATCCAAGCCCCACCGCAGGTGGTCGCTCCGCGAGCCTTCCTCAGTCACCCGAGGTGACAGCTCCTTCCCGAGGAAGGAGCCTAGGGGCTTGAGAGGAAAGCGACAGCGCATTTTGTTTATGTAGGGGCGGATGCAAATCCGCCCGGGAGGTTTGATGGGAGCGACAAAAAACAGGCGACATCGCTGCCGCCTGTTTGCCTATTCGGTTGATTCAACGGTGGTTGGTTGCTGAAGAATGATGCTGTCATCTTGTGCTTCGATGGGGTAGTTCATGTTTTCGTAACCATCGACTTGCACCACGGTGATGCTTCCGTCATCGCTTTGATAAACGATGGTTTCGCGAAACTGCGTTGGGTAATCGAACACGGCCACGGAGTAGCTGGTGCTAAATGACACCGAGGCAACCAGCAATAGTAGCAGTGGAGCCACAAGCAGTGTGATGACTGCGGCAAGCACGACTTTCCAGATGCGGCGGGTGCGGTGATTGCGAATGGCGAGGTGTTCGTTGATGCGGACGAGTTGTTCGACCACGGCGTTGATGCCGGCCTCTGGCAGGGGCTCGGGTGCGGATTGTTCGCCGAGCAGGCTACTCACGGGGACTTCGAGGACGTCGGCCAGCTGAATGAGCAAATCGGCGTCGGGCACCGAAAGCCCTTTCTCCCATTTGCTGACGGTTTGGCGCACCACGTTGAGCCGAACGGCCAGCTCCTCTTGCGAAAAGTTTTTTGCCTTGCGTAGTTGTTTGATGTTGGTGTTGAGCATGTTTGCTCCTCCTTTCTGTTGCCATTGTAGCACAAAGCCGGAGCTTTAGCAAGCAACAGAAATTAACAACCGGGGATTTTAGGGCGTTTTTGAAAAGACAGCGGGATTTGGCCGCCTATTCTGAGTCTAGCATGGCGCCGCCAACCCACATGCGCACGAGGTCGCCGGTTTCGCCTTGCACGGCGATGTCGAAGATAACGCCCTCCCAGCCGGGAACGCCGGGCTGGCGGAAGCTGAGCACCCAAAGGTCTTCGATGGGGTCGACTGTGATCATGGAAAGCTCGACATTGAGGAAATTGCCCTCGGCTTGCTCTTGCGCCAAGATGGCCTCGGCGAGGTCTGCGGCGGCGTCGCGGTCGCCTTCGGGGATGGGCTGGCCAAACAAAGCCGCCACGGTAGCACTTGGCTGACGGGTTTCGCCAACTTCATACCACATTAATTCGTCATACAACTCGATTTCACCGTCTTCGTTGATGCGAAACACGCTGCGCCATGGTTCCATGGATAAGGTCATCATGCGGTACACGATGCCGGGTTCGTTGAGGTTGAAATTGCCTTCGCGATCGGGGTGGCGCCAGATGCGCTCGTTGGACGCGCCGGTGCAGCCGACGAACATGGCCGGCAGGAAGGCGAGGATGAGCAGGAGGGGGAGTAGTTTTTTCATGGGGGCTCCTTATAAGGTGTAATAGGAATTGTTGTAGAGACGACCCTCGGTCGTCCGAACGTTTGATAGTGGGCGCAACAGGAACGGATGACCGGGGCAGTCATCCGTTCCTGTTGACGTGACGAAAGTGCGAGGCGTAACCATGGTCGCTCCGCGAACCTTCCTCACCCCTCGCGGCTCGGGGAGCTCCTTCCCGAGGAAGGAGCTTGGGGGCTTAAGGGGACAATGACAGCGAGATTTTGCTCGGGTAGGGGCGGATGTGAATCCGCCCGGGGGTTTTAGGCGGGTGGAAGAGGAACGGACGCGCAATGCGCGCCCCTACAGCGGCTTGCTCTTAATCAATCGGTTTTCGCGGGGGTATTCGGGTGGGGTTTTGGCAATTTTTTTGATGATGACGAAAGTGCGTTCGCCTGAAATTGTTTCACGTGAAACAATTTGTGACAATTCACCACCCAAGAGCTTGATTGCGTTTTCGGCTTGCGTTAATTCTTCTTGGGTGCGTTCGCGCGTGCCTTTGTAGGCCACGAAAACGCCGCCAAGCTGCACAAACGGCAGGCACCACTCGCATAGCACGGGCAATGTGGCCACCGCTCGGCTGGTGACGACGTGAAACTGCTCGCGAAGATCGGGATTGTGGGCGGCTTGCTCGGCGCGGGCGTTGTGGACTTCTAAGCCTGCACGCGGCCCGGTGCGGGTTTCGGCTAGGCGGGCAAGTTTGCCATCCGGCGCGGCAAGCTTGAGTTCATTGGCCAGCATTTGCAGGAAGGCGCACTTTTTTGCCGAGGCTTCGAGGAGGACAACATGGAGATCCGGACGGGCGATTTTGAGCGGCACGCCGGGGAAGCCCGCGCCGCTGCCGATATCAAGCAGGCAATGGCCGGGCTGCAGGTGCGGTGTAAGCTCGGGGATTTGCAGGATGGCCATGCTGTCGGCAAAATGTTTTTGCTTGATTTCCTCGGGGTCGGTGATGGCGGTGAGGTTATATTTTGCGTTTTCGCGCAGCAAAATTTGCTCGTAGAGCGCAAAGGCTTCGAGCATTTGGGTTTTGGCTTTGGTTTTGGCGAGGGATTGGAGGTGGTGTTTCATGGGGGAACTCCTTTTGGGCGGGGTAAGTGCAGGCAAGATGATGAGGATGAACGAGCGCAGCTCGCCCCTACGGGTGGGTAATTCGCCGCGGCGAAAGTGTGGGGTGCAGGGCAGGCCGCTGCGCTGGGTTGCTCCCCCACCGCCCTTGCGAGGGCACCTCCCCCAAGGGGGAGGCAGGGGTTTGCCTCTTATGCGCTCGTAAATAGTCCACCGCGAAGCGGCCAACGTTTTTTGCTACTTTTTTTTCAAAAAAAGTAGTAGGATTTCGACGTCCGCGGGGTTGACGCCGCTGATGCGCGAGGCTGCGCCGAGGGTTTCGGGGCGGGCGGCGACAAGCTTTTGCCGGGCCTCAATGCGCAGGGCGGTGATGGCATGATAATCGATGTCCGCGGGCAGGGGAACGTGCTCGAGGCGCAGCATTTCGTGCACTTGCGCTTGCTGGCGCTTGAGGTAGCCCTCATATTTAATGTCGGTTTCGATGTTGGTGATGACTTCTTGTGGCAAGTTGGGGCGATCGGGGTCGTGCTCTGCGAGGGCGGTGTAATCAAGCTCGGGACGGCGCAGGAGTTCGGTTAATGTGGCGGACTTGCCTTGCCAAGTGATGCGTACACTGGCTAGCCGCTGTTTTTCCTGCTGGATTTGGGCTTGTTTGGCTTCGTATTGGGCGAAGCGGGTGTTGTCGATCAGCCCAAGCTTGTGGCCATGCGGGGTAAGGCGGCGATCGGCGGTGTCGTGCCGCAGGAGGAGACGGTATTCCGCGCGGGAGGTCATCATTCTGTATGGTTCGTTGGTGCCTTTGTTGACGAGGTCATCAATGAGGATGCCGATGTAGGCTTCGTGGCGGCCGAGGGTGAATTCTTCGCGGCCTAGGATTTTGTGGGCGGCGTTGATGCCTGCCATGAGCCCCTGGGCTGCGGCTTCTTCGTAGCCGGAGGAGCCGTTGAACTGGCCTGCGCCGAACAGTCCGGCGCGATCGCGGAATTCCAAGGTGGGGCGCAGTGCGAGGGGGTTGACGCAGTCGTACTCAATGGCGTAGGCTGGGCGCATGACTTGCGCGTGCTGCAGGCCGGGCACGGTGGCCAGGATTTGGTGCTGCACGTCCTCGGGGAGCGATGATGACAGGCCTTGCAGATACATTTCGTTGGTGTGGCGGCCGCAGGGCTCGATGAAGATGTTGTGGCGGTCTTTGTCGGCAAAGCGGACGATTTTGTCCTCGATGGAGGGGCAGTAGCGCGCGCCGATGCCATCGATGACGCCGCTATACATGGGCGAGCGGTGGAGGTTGGCTTGAATGACCTGTTTGGTGGCTTCGGTGGTGAAGGTGAGATGGCAGGGGACTTGGGGAGCGGGCGGATGGCTGACCGCTGGCGCTGCCGTGCACCCCCACCGCGCCTGCGGGCGCACCTCCCCCAAGGGGGAGGCGGATGGAGAATCGTCACGGCGAAGGTGCGAGGAGCTGGTCACGTCGCTCCGCGAGCCTTCCTCACCCGCTGCGGCGGGAGCTCCTTCCCGAGGAAGGAGCTGAGGCTTGCTGCTGCGGGCTTCGTGCAAAAATGAAAATGGCGTGGGGTGTTCATCGCCGGGTTGTTCGGTGGTTTGGCTGAAGTCGATGGAACGGCGGTTCACACGCGGTGGGGTGCCGGTTTTGAAGCGCTGCAGCGGAATACCCAGTTGCTTGAGGGATTCGCTGAGCTGCATGGCGGCAGGCAGGCCGTCGGGTCCGGCTTGGTGGTTGTGCTCGCCGATGTGCACCCGCGCACGCAGGAAAGTTCCCGTGGCCAGAATGACGCACTGGGCGGTGTAGGTTGCGCCGGTGAGCAGTTGGATTGACCAGTGGGGTGGATTTATGGTTTCGGGCGAGCACAGCTCGTCCCTACGAGCATGTGGCCAAAGGCCGTTTGGTAACTGCGAGCCGCATGCTGCATCGCTCCGCGAGCCTTCCTCAGTCGCCCGAGGCGACAGCTCCTTCCCGAGGAAGGAGCTTGGGGGCTTGTTGCTGATGGGTTCTACAGAAATGACCTCGCCTTGGATGAGATGGAGGTTGGGTTGTTGCTCGAGGCGCAGTTTCATGGTGTCGGCGTAGGCGCGGCGGTCAACTTGCGCGCGGGGGGAGTGCACTGCAGGGCCTTTGCCTAGGTTCAGCATGCGAAACTGAATGGTGGTTTCGTCCGCGACTTTGCCCATTTCGCCGCCTAGGGCGTCAATTTCGCGCACGATGTGGCCTTTGCTGGTGCCGCCGATGGATGGATTGCAGGGCAGGTTGGCCACGGCGTCCAAGCATTGGGTGAATATCGCGGTGCGGCAACCAAGGCGTGCGGCGGCTAGGCCAGCTTCAATGCCTGCGTGGCCTGCGCCGATGATGATGATGTCGTAGTGCATGTTTTTACTCCGGGTGCTGTATTTGCGGGGTGTAGGGGTGGCAACTTTGCCACCCGGACAGGTGGAGATTCCCCGCAGGTTGTGATAGAACACAGCGAAGCGGCTAAGCCCCACCGCAGGTGGTCGCTCCGCGAGCCTTCCTCACCCTCCCCGAGGTCGGGAGCTCCTTCCCGAGGAAGGAGCCTAGGGGTTTAAGAGGATAACGACAGCGCTATTTACCCACGCAAAAGCGGGCGAAGACTTCGTCGACGACTGCATCTGTCGTGCGCTCGCCGGTGAGGGCAAACAAGTGCGTGATGGCATCCTCGATGCAGATGGAGACGGCGTCGAGGGGATAGCCCGATTCATGTGCGTAGAGGGCTTCTTCGATGGCGGCAAGGGCTTGGGTTGCGGTATCGCGCTGACGCTGATTTGCAAGCATGGCTTCGTTGGGGTTGAACGATGAGGTGTTGAGTAGCTGCTCGATGGCTTGGGTGAGGGTGTCGATACCACTAGCTTGCAGGGCGGAGATGGAGACTCGGGTGAAAGGAGAAGCGGCAAGGTCGCAATCGCTTCGCGAACCTTCCTCACCCGCTGCGGCGGGAGCTCCTTCCCGAGGAAGGAGCCTAGGGGTTTGTTGCTGCAAGTCTGATTTATTGAACACAATGACCGTGCGGGCGGGGTCGCATTGTGCGAGCAGGTCGTGGTCTTCGGTGGTGAGGGGCTGTGAGGCGTCGAACACGGCGAGGATGAGGTCGGCTTGTGCGAGGGCTGCACGGCTGCGCTGCACGCCTGCGGCTTCGATGGCGTCATCGGTTGCGCGAATGCCTGCGGTGTCGGTGAGGCGCAGGGTGAGGTTGCCCAGCTGCACGGTTTCGGTGACGGTGTCTCGCGTGGTGCCGGGCGTGGGGGTGACGATGGCGCGGTCATAGCCAGCAAGGACGTTGAGCAGGCTGGACTTGCCGACGTTCGGGCGGCCGACGAGGGCGGTATTGATGCCTTGCAGCATGAGATTGTCACGCGGGGCGCGGGCGATGAGCGCGTGTAACTCTTGCTGGGCTTGGTTGAGAATATGCGTGATTTCGCTGCTTTGCAGTGCATCAATGTCTTCTTCGGGGTAGTCGACCCAGGCGCTGATGTGGGCTTGCAGGGCAATGAGATTTGCACGGGTTTGGTCAATGGCTTGACTGAGCGCGCCGCCCATGGCTGCTTGCGCGGCGCGGGCTGCTTGCTCGCTTGTTGCGGCAATGAGCTGCATGACGGCCTCGGCTTGGGTGAGGTTGAGGCGGCCGTTTTCGTAGGCGCGGCGAGTGAACTCCCCGGGGCCTGCGGGCTGTGCGCCTGCGGAAAACACGGCTTGCAAGGCGCGTTGCATCACCGCCATGCCGCCGTGGCATTGGAACTCCACGACGTGCTCGCCGGTGTAGCTGTGGGGGGCGGGGAAGAGCAAACAGATGATATCGTCTATTTTGTAGCCGTGGGCGAAGGCGGAAATGCAAGCCGCGTCGCTTCGCGAACCTTCCTCAGTCGCCCGAGGCGACAGCTCCTTCCCGAGGAAGGAGCCTAGGGGCTTGTTGCTGCTGGGTTGTGCGGGAGGCTGGTTTGTAGCCGCTGGAAAGTCGTGTAACGTGCCGTAGGCCATGGTGTGGTGGCGCAATTGGCTGTAATCGAGTGGTTTTTTTGGCGAAAATAGATGCTGGGCAATATCAAATGCGGCGTGACCGCTAATGCGAATCACACCGATGCCGCCGGGGGCTTGGGCGGTGGCGATGGCTGCGATGGTTGGGCTTGGCATGTGTTGTCTCCGGGCAAAGTGAAATTAGGTGCGGCGCGTAATACGCGCCGCCTAAAACGTGTGTATCGGGGAGGGGCGCGTATTACGCGCATGGGTTGAAGTGAGTGAATGTGCGAGATGCGTCGCTCCGCGAGCCTTCCTCACCCCTCGCGGCTCGGGGAGCTCCTTCCCGAGGAAGGAGCCGGGGGCTTTCCTCTTATGCTTTCACAAATAGTCCACCGCGGAGCGGCATAGGTTTTTTTGGTTACTTTTTTTGCAAAAAAAGTAACGCCTGCGCGGCGAGCGCATTATAGCAAGACGTTTTCGCGGGTGGGGGCGTTGAGGTGGTTCTGGTTGAACCAGTAGTCATAGATGGCGGCGATGGTGGGGATGACGATGGCCGAGCCGCGCCCGCCTTCGCCGATGGCGATGACGGCGATTTCGGGGTTATCGTAGGGCGCGAAGGAGATGAAAAGGCCGTTGGACGTGAGCGTGTTGCGGCCGTTGATGACGCGATAAACCTCGCTGGTGCCGGTTTTGCCAGCCACCTGCACAGGCAGATCATTAAAGTAACGCTGCACGAGTGTGCCGGGATGATTTGCACTGTCCCGCATGACGCCATGCATGAACTCGTAGTGGCGGCGCTCAATGCCCGAGCGGCTGAGGACTTCAGGCTCGTTGATGCGGACGATTTCGTTGGTGCCGGGGCGACGCACGGAGTGAATGAAACTGGCGGAGCGACGCTCGCCAAAGTTGGCGATGGTTGCGGTGTGCACGGCCAATTGGATGGGCGTGAACAGGTTGCCTTGGCCGATGGCGGTGAGCAGGTTGAGGCCTTCGTAGAAGGTTTGGCCGCGGCTGGCGCGGAACTCGGGGCTGTCCATGACGCCGAGGGATTCGGGGAGTTCTACGCCGGTGGGCACGCCGAGGCCTTGTGCCATGCGGTAAGCGTTGATTTGGGCGTAGCGCAACTGGCGGCCCATGTGATAATAGAAAAAGTTGCAGCTGTCAATCATGGCGCGGCGCACGTTAACCGGATTGCCGCGGTGCAAAAACACCTGCGGGCAACGGAAGGTGGTGCCGCCGAAGTGATACACACCCGTGCAGCGGATGGACCATTGCGGGGTGATGATGCCTTCTTGCAGGGCCGCCAAGGACATTTGCGCTTTGATGGTGGACCCGGGTTCGTATGCACCCAACAATGCGCGGTTGAGCAGGGGCGTGCGGGGGTCACTGTGCAGGTCTGCGAAATTGACGGCGTACTCGGTGACGTCGAAGCTGGGGTAGCTGACGGAGGCAAGGACCTCGAAGGTGCGCACGCACAACACCACCGCGGCACCACCCACGGGCACGCCCGGGTGCCTGCGCTGCGGGTTGGCGTGCATGTTGGCGGGGAAGAACTCTTCAATCATGGCTTGCAGGCCGGAGTCGATGGTGGTGACGACGGTATTGCCCGGCTGGGGCGGTGTGGTGATTTCCTGCGTGGTTTGGTCGGTGAGGCGGTTGATGGTGATGGTCATTTCGCCTTCGCGGCCGCGTAAATCTGGCTGGGCGGCGCGCTCCAAGCCGAATGCGCCGTAGTCGTCGGTGAGGCGGTAGGGATGATCGCTGTCGCGGTGGCGGGCGTGGTCAGCGGCATTGATGCCGGCCACACGGCCGAGGGTATGCGGGGCCAAGGTGCCGCTGAGGTGCCGACGCGCGGGCACCGCTTGGGTGCGCACACCGGGGAACTGCTGATGGTTTTCCAGCACATAGGACACGATGGCGGGGCTGACGTCGTGGGCGAAAATATAGGGGATGCCAATGCGGTAGTCCATGCGCCACATGTTATATTGGATGGAGGCGATGTTACGCGCGAGCTGTGGCTCGAAGTTTTGCAGGTCAAAGCGGCCGGGCTGGCGACCGGGTTGCAGCAGGGCATAGAATACATCTTGCGCGCTGGCCCATTCATTGAGGTGCAGGAAATCGCGCTCTTTCATGCGGGCGATGTCGTCTTCGCGGTATTCTTCAAATTGCGGGTTGCCGTGCTCGTCGAGATATAGCGGCAGCAGGTCGAGCCATTCGGCTTCGTGCTCGGCAAACAGCGCAAGCAGGGCAACGAGCACCTCGTTGCGCTGGGCTTGTTCTTCTTCGGTGTAGCGGCTGGGGAAAAACGGGGCTTCGAACACCAGTGCGGTGGAGGTTTCGTTGAACACCAAGGGGATGCCGTTGCGGTCGAGGATAATGCCTCGTGCGGCTGGGATGGGCGCGGTGCGGGTGATGATTTGACCAATGTCGGCGTAATATGCCCCACGCACGATTTGCTGGGCGAACAATTGCACAATAAAGCCCGATAGTATGGCTACAATCAGACCGATGATGACAAAGGTGCGCAGACGGAGTTTTTGGAGGTTCATGGGCTGGCCTCTTTCTGAAATGAGGTTAGATGTGCTAATTTGGTTCGGGCGGCGGACAAAGGCCGGGTGTTGGTTGTGAGTAGTAGAAAAATCCTCGCTCCGCGAGCCTTCCTCACCCCTCGCGGCTCGGGGAGCTCCTTCCCGAGGAAGGAGCTGGGGGCTTGTGCGCTGCACTACCCCCACCGCCCTGCGGGGCACCTCCCCAAGGGGGAGGCAGAGGCTTACTGTTTAAACTGGCATAAATATTCCAGCGCGAAGCGGCTAGGTTTTTTTGATTACTTTTTTTGCAAAAAAAGTAACACCTGCGCGGCGAGCGCAATTAATCTGCGAGGACGCGTTGCTGACGGCGTGAGGTGCGGCGCACAATGAGGCTCACTAGGGTGAACATGAGCGGGGCAAGCAGCAGGGTGTAGCCCAAGGAGGGCAGGGACTCGCGCAGCAACATGGTTGTGTTTTGCGCAAAGGTGATGCCGGGCATGGCAAGGGTGTCGAGTGACCAGCGCAGCAGGACGTATACTGTGGTGATGCACAGGGGAACAAGCACTTTGGTGACCTTGTTTTGGTTGAATAAATAGCGCACACCCATGGCGCTGCAAAATGCCGCGATAGCAAGAAAAACCGCGTGGTAGGTGCCGTAGGGGGCGGAGATGTCCCACAGAACACCGGCCAGGGCGCCGTAGATGACGGCGGAGGCGGGTTGATCGTAACAGGCGATGGCGGCAATCAACACCAGCAGCGGGAAGGCACGTGCGCCGTATACCACAGGTAGCCATGGCACAAACTGCGCCATAGCTGTCAGCAGCATCAATGCGCCCAGCGCGATGCGGCGGAGGATTCGGTTGCGTTTATCGGGGGTTGTTTTCATGTGGATTGATGGGGGCTGGTTATAGCCCGGGCGGCGGAGGTATCAGTCGCGTCGCTCCGCGAACCTTCCTCACCCCTCGCGGCTCGGGGAGCTCCTTCCCGAGGAAGGAGCCTAGGGGCTTACCCCCACCGCCCTGCGGGGCACCTCCCCCAAGGGGGAGGCTGGGGATTATTGTTCAAATTGGCATAAAAACCCCCAGCGAAGCGCTATAGGTTTTTTTGGTTCTTTTTTTGCAAAAAAAGAACAGGAACTACTGCGCAGTGAGCACAAAGACATCGCGCAGGGTGTTGAAGTCTAACGCGGGTTCGATGACGGCGGTGAGGTGCAGATATTGCGCGCCGGGCTGCATGCGGGCAACAGTGCCCACAATGAGATTGCGGGGGAAGATACCGCCCAAACCGCTGGTGGCGATGAGCCGACCCGCCGCAATTGGCGTGGTGAGGTCAAGCTGGGTGATGGCGGTGTAGCCTTGCATGGCAAGCCCGGGCGTGGCGGTGGCGACGCCAATTTCGTTGGACAGCGTTTCGTACACCGCGATGTTGACGTGGGGGTTAAACACGGTGTGCACGGTTGATGTGGTGAGACCTGCCTCGGCCACAACACCGACCAAGTTTTGCCCACGGATCACTGGCATGCCGGCGCGGATGCCCGAAAGGCTGCCGCGATTAAGCGTAAAGGCCACCACTGCGCCTGCGCTGTGCTCCACGCCGATGATGGAGGCGGGCTGGAACTGCCAGTGCGTGTGCTCGGCTTTGAGTTCGAGCAGTTCGGCGTAACGTGCGGCACGCTGGATGGCTTCGTGATAGTCGATGAGCTGCACACGCAGGGCTTCGATTTCCTCCTCCTGCGCGTCAACGATTTCTTGCAGATAAGATGCGGAGGCAAAGGGGGAGGCGACATCGCGCACGCCGTTGGCGGCCCAAGCTGCAAAGGTCTGTAGCGGTGAGGTGACTACGCCCACGGCTGAGCTGATGGGGCTGGCCGTGCCACGCGCAAAAAACGGCAACAGCCCGCCAAGCAACAGCATGGCGAGCACGAGAACTAGCACGCGAGTGGCGGGGGATTTGAGAAGTCTGGACATGGATACCTCGAATTAACTGGATTAGGCTTTTAGTTTTTTCTTCTCTTGCCATTCAATTTGTTGTATGCTTTTGTCCGGCGTCGGTAGGTCTTCAGGCATGGTGCCGCCGAGTTCTTTGATCGTTTGACGCACTTTAGCACCAACATCGAAATGTGCTTCATTTGCTTGCTGCTTACCTTGAATATTATCGCGACGGAGTTTTTCGTCGGTTTGGGTGGCACGGAATAAGTTTGCGGCAAGCTCGGTGCTGCCCATATGGTCGAGAATTTTTTCGCCTTTGCCCAATCCCTTGCGTTGATGAATGGCGTTTTCAGTTAAGCCATCATATAACCCCTTGTATCCTGCATCATGAAATGCAGCAAAGTTTGTGACACCTGCTTGTTGCGCTGCTTGGGCAAGCGATTTATTGTGCACTTTCATCTGCTGGCGAATTTCAATGCGTTTTTGATCTTCGGTCAATGAGTCATACTGCTCAATGAGTTCTTGTTGGCGTGCCTTGACGGCAAAATAAGTTTGCCCCAGAGCAATGACTTCTTTTGAAGGGTCACCGTTCATCACAATGAGATAGCAGGCGTGACGCGAAAGATGTAAGTCTTGTTGTTCACGTTTCGCACCTGATCCAATGTCGACCATTTTAACGGCTCTGTTAAAATGGTCTGCCACATCAAAGCCGCTAATTTCACAAGCCTCCAACGCTCGCCGAACCACATCGCCAAATCTTTGCCAGCCAGAATATTCTAGCACATCACAAAGCTCACGCGCTGACCAAAACTCGTTGCCATATTCGTCAATTTGCTTGATATCTTCGAAGGTTGTTTCGCTATATAGCGCCAAATTACTCATGAAAATCTCCTTAATCCACGTTGGCGCGGAAAAGGTGTGCGTATTCCAAGCACATGCCGGTGCCGTCAACCACGCAGTCTAGCGGGTTTTCGGCAACGTTAACGGGGATTTTGGTTTCGTGTTGAACGAGTAAATCAAGGCCGCGCAGCAGGGCGCCGCCGCCGGTGAGCATGATGCCGTGGTCGATGATATCGGCTGCGAGCTCGGGCGGGGTTTTCTCTAGGGTGGTGCGCACGGCATCAAGGATTTGGTTGATTGGGTCCATGAGGGCTTCGCGGATTTCCTCGGCGGAAACCTCGATGCTTTTGGGCAGGCCGTCCATGAGGTTGCGGCCTTTGATGGTCATGGAGCCTTCGCCTTCGTAGGGGAAGGCAGAGCCGATGGCAATCTTCACTTCCTCGGCAGAACGTTCGCCGATGAGCAGGTTGTATTTTTTCTTAATATAGGCGATGATGGCGCTGTCGAAGCTATCGCCGCCCACACGCGCAGAGCGGCAGGTGACGACGTCGCCCAAGGAAATAACGGCCACTTCGCTGGTGCCGCCGCCGATGTCGACCACCATGGAGCCGGTGGCTTCGCGCACAGGCAGACCCGCGCCGATGGCTGCGGCCATGGGCTCGGTAATCAGGTGAACTTCTTTGGCGCCGGCGCCTTTGGCTGCACCGATGACCGCACGGCGCTCGACCTCTGTAACCCCGGAGGGGATGCAGATGAGCACGTTGGCACGGCTAAACGGCGAATTATTCATGGCGCGGCGGATGAAGGCTTTGAGCATGTCCGCGGCGTTGTTGAAGTCTGCGATAACGCCATCTTTGAGCGGGCGCACGGCAACGATACTGCCGGGTGTGCGGCCAATCATATCTTTGGCTTGCTCGCCCACGGCCATCACACGCGGCGGATTATGCTTTTGATCAACTGCGACCACGGAGGGTTCGCGGATAACGATTCCTTTGCCCTTGATGAATACCAAGGTGTTGGCGGTGCCCAAGTCTACCCCAATGTCTTGCGTGAATGGCATATACTTCTCCTTCTTGGTGCAGATGTACAATCCTCACCACATTATATCACATAATAGTATAACAGACGACCCGGCGATTGTCAAGCATTTTGCGGGCTGGGAAATATTTTTTCCTGTGGGGATTGGGTGGAAGACGAGCGAAGCTCGCCCCACGGGAACGCGGCCAAAGGCCGTGGGCGAGGTTGATGGAGATTCCGGGCGGCGTAATCGCCGCCCCTACAGGTGGAGAATGGCTCGGTCGCTCCGCGAGCCTTCCTCACCATCCCCGAGTCGCGAGGGGTGAGGGTGACGTGCGAAGCACGAGCCGGTTTAATGTCGCGGTAAATTTTTGGCGAGATGTAGGGGCGGCAATTTTGCCGCCCGGGCAAAAATACTACCTTAGGATGTCTCCCGGGTGGCGTGCCCGCCACCCCTACATGCTGACGCGGGCGGTTGCGAAATTCGCACCCCCAGTCACCGCGCCACATGCCATAGAGCCGCAAGACTTGTTCGCGGCGACAGCCCCCGCGAATCGCGAGGGCCGCTCAGGAAACAGTTTTCTTTGGCTTTCGTTAAGCCGCAACCTGTAGGGGCGGCAATTTTGCCGCCCGGGGGTTTACACATGAGATAAAGAGGCACGGACGAGCGCAGCTCGCCCCTACGGGAATGCGGCCAAAGGCCGTGGGAGATTCTGGGCGGCGTAATCGCCGCAGCGAAGGTAGCAGGTGCGAGTTGCGCTGCAGGTGGAAATTTTGCAAAAACCTTGTTTCGCACGGGTGGGCGTGGTATACTGGACTGAGAGGAAGAAAAAAGTTTGGTTTTTTCGAAAAATCCCCTAGCGTAACCTATTGCTCGTGACGTTACGTGATGCGGTATAATATGTGCAAGGAGAGAATGTTGTGGCAAAATTCACTACCGGAGAAATGGCGGCGAGTTGCAATGTGTCGGTGCGAACGGTGCAGTTTTATGATGCCAAGGGCTTGTTGCATCCATCAGAGTTGAGCGAGGGCGGCAGGCGGTTGTATAACGACGACGATTTGGCGAAACTGCGGCTGATTTGCACGCTGAAGACCATTGGGCTTTCGCTAGACAGCATTAAGGATATACTTGCCAGCGAGACGCCGGGCGAAGTGCTGCCCACACTGCTGGATGATCAAGCCGGGCAACTGCGCGATGAAATTGAGCAACGGCAGCGGCAATTGCAGGCCATCAAGATTATCAAAGATAGTGTGCAGAACATGACGGCCATTCCTGCGCATTCCATCACGGACATTGAACAGATGATGGCAAACAAACAGGGCTTGAAGAGAGTGCATGGCATTATTTTGGCAGTTGGCATTACGTCGGCGGCGATTCAGCTGGGACTGCTTGTGCTGTGGATTGTGATGGGCATGTGGATTCCATTTGCAGTTGCCATGCTTTTGCATCAGTTTGTTGGAGTGTTGGTGATTCGCATGTATTACAAAAGCACGGCGTTTCGCTGCGCGGTATGCGGCGAAACGTTCCGGATAAGCCTGCGGCAGTTTTTGCTTGCGCCGAACACGGCCACGTCCAACAAATTGAGCAGGCTGGTTAAGCTCGATTGCCCCAAGTGTGAACACAGCGGTTGGTGTGTTGAAGTGTATCATCCATAGGGGGCGGTTTTTTGCAGCCTCCTATTGGGATAATCAACATTTTAAGGAGGTACTGCATGAAAACTAAGAAAAAAGGAGCGGGAAGAATGATCGTGAGAGTGTTGCTGATTAGTTTGGGTGCGCTGGTTGCGGTGAACTTGGTGAGCATGGTGGTGAATCAAATTCTGTTGCGCAATGAGCTTGAGGGCATTGCACCCACCGGGCAGTTGGTGCAGGTGAATGGAAAAACCATGCACATTCGCGCCATGGGCAACGGTGAGCATACCATCGTGATTATGCCGGGCTTAGGCACGCCGCTGCCAAGCGAACAATTTGCGCCCTTTGCCAGAGAGTTGGCCACGGAATTCACTGTTGTTATTATCGATTACTTCGGCACAGGGCACTCTGACCAAACAGATGCACCGCGAACCAATGCAAACTTTACGGATGAAATTCGCCAGGCGTTATCTGCCGCAGGCATTGAGCCGCCGTTCATTCTCATGCCGCACTCGGCCTCGGGGGCTTATGCGGACTACTTTGCCATTCGTCACCCGGAGGAAGTGGCTGCGCTGGTGTTGCTGGACACGGTGCACACGCATGAGCATCTTGAGTCAAACATGACGGAGCCGTTTGTGCAATTAATGAGATTTGGGCAATTCATAGGCGGCCCTCGACTGATGAGCCGGTTTATGTTGAGGCTGGAGGGAATCACCGAAGTTAATGGGTTTAGGCCGGAAGAAATCAACAACATCAGGCGGTTCATGAACCATGAAGTGAATGCAACCACGATGAACCGTTCCAGATTGTTTAACGAAACGATTCGCGAAGTGGTGGCGCTTGACTTTCCGCAGCACATTCCCGTGTTGTCCATTCGTCCCACAAGGCCAAACCCGGGCAGTGCGATGACCAACCCGGCAAACAACGAAGCCCACATGCAGCGATATGGCGTGGGTTCTGAAATGATCATCTTTGAAGGCAACCATAATATTCATATAGGCAATGAAGCTGCGATTCGCGAGGCGCTGAGTGCGTTTTTGGATGCGCAACAGCAGTAGAGTTGGAGCTTCGCATAAAAAGATTCAATAGATTGGAGATTCACAAATGAAACAAGAAAAAATCATCGTTAACCCGAACGGAGAGATTCCGCTGAATGGCATGCTGACGTTGCCGGAAACCAACACGCCTTGCCCGGCAGTTGTGTTCGTGCATGGCAGCGGCGGCAGCGACATGGACAGCAAAATCTATGCCGTGCGGCCGTTCAAAGACCTTGCGGAGGGCTTGGCGGTCCGCGGCATTGCGAGCATTCGGCATGACAAGCGCACCTTCGTTGTGACCAAAGAGCAAATGAAGGCTGCCGGCGGCGACTTCACCATTTGGCACGAAAGCATTGAAGATGCCCTGCTGGCCGCTGATATGCTGCGCAACGACCCACGTATTGATTCCAACCGGATTTTTTTGGCTGGGCTGAGCTTGGGTGGGCACATTGCACCGCGCATTCAGGCCGAGGGAGGCAACTTTGCGGGACTCATCATTATGGCGGGCACGCCGCGCCGCTTGGACGATGTGATGAAAGCCCAAGGAGCCGAGCAGATTGAGCAAGTGCCGCGTATCCTCAAAGGCATTGCAAAAAAGCAATTTGCCAAGTTCCACGCCAGCATTGAAGGCGTTTATGACATGCCGGACGAAGAGGCTAAGCGCACGAACTTCTTGGGCAAATACAACAAGCTATACTATTTAAAAGACTTGGGCAAGATTACCGTGGAGGAGTATCTGCGTGAGTGCACGGTTCCGCTGCTGGTGATGCAGGGCGACGGCGACTTTCATGTGTCGGTGGAGCAGGACTTTAATGAGTACAAGCGCATTTTGCAACACTACCCTGATGTGACGTTCAAGCTTTACCCCGGGCTGAACCATGTGTTCATGTCGGTGGTGCACGGCAAGGTGACCAAGGCCAAGGCGGAGTATAGCAAGGCGCAGCAGGTGGCGGACGTGGTGATTGAGGATATTGCGGCTTGGGTGATGGCAAAGTAAATGAAAAAGCCCCCGACACAGTGTGTTGGGGGCGAAAATATTGCGTGTTAACCAAACAGCCAGCTGAGAATGAGTTGGAAGAAATGCAACAGCTGCTGCACCCAATTGAGTGCCGAGGGTGCGACTGGATCGCAGATGCAGCCGCAAATTCCGCGGTTGCAGTCCATGCACATTGCACCGGGACAGCCGCCGTTACCATCTCTCCCGCACCAAGTGCAATAACGGTTGGCTGGGAGGCAGATGCAGGCGCACGTTTGGCGGTTGCAGTCCATGCACATTGCACCAGGACAGGCATAAATGTTGTTATCTATCCCGCACCAAAAGCAAAAATTGGCTGGGATGCAGTTACATGAGCAAACAACGCAACGATAGCAATCTTCGCAATGAATGTTCCAGCAATCTGCACAGGGGACGCAATCGCAGCAGCAGAAGGCGCAACCGGCACCGCAGCCGGGACAAATAGCCGTGTTGCACAGGGGAGGCTCATTGGCAGTGGCGAAGCTTGTGGTGAGGATGCTGGGAATGAGCAGGGCAATGGCCATCATGGTGACCAATAAGATGGTGGCGACCGTTAGAATTCGCTTTTTCATGTGTTTTTTCAACTTTCTTTTTGTTCGACCAGTATAGCATATTTTCTCGTGCATGTCAATAGCGGGTGAAAAAAGTTGTAAAAAAATTGTGAAAGCACTTGCTTTGCTGCGGACGATGTGATACAATAGGACTTGTATGTTCAATCAAAATTCTTTAGGAGGACAAAACACAATGGCACACAAGTATGTATACCTGTTCAAAGAAGGCGACGGCACCATGCGCGAGCTGCTGGGCGGCAAAGGCGCAAACCTAGCCGAAATGGTTCGCATGGGATTGCCCGTGCCCCAAGGCTTCACCGTGAGCACCGAAGCTTGCACCAAGTTCTATGAAGACGGCGAAAAAATCAACGACGAAATCTTGGCGCAAATTGACGCAAGCGTGGCAGCAACCGAACAAATCGAAGGCAAAAAATTCGGCGACCCCAAAAACCCGCTGCTGATGGCTGTTCGCTCGGGCGCACGCGCCAGCATGCCCGGCATGATGGACACCATCCTCAACCTTGGCTTGAACGACGAAGTTGTGGCCGGCATGATTGCTGGCAACAGCGACCCTGCGTTTGAGCGCTTTGTGTATGACAGCTATCGTCGCTTTATCCAAATGTTTGGCGGCGTGGTGATGGAAGTTTCCAAGCATGACTTTGAAACCATCATTGACGACCTGAAAACCGAACTGAAGAAAACCGACGACTTGGAGCTGAACGCTGCTGACCTGAAAGAACTGGTGGCACGCTTCAAAGCTCTGGTGAAAAAAACAACAGGCAGCGACTTCCCCAGCAACCCTGTTGAACAACTGCGTGCCTCGGTGCGTGCTGTGTTCCTGAGCTGGAACAACGAACGTGCCCACATCTATCGCCGCATGCACGAAATCCCCTACAGCTGGGGCACTGCCGTGAACGTGCAAACGATGGTTTACGGTAACCTCAACGACAACAGCGGCACCGGCGTGGCATTCAGCCGCGACCCTGCCACTGGCGAAAACGTGCTGTATGGTGAATACTTAATCAACGCACAAGGCGAAGACGTGGTGGCAGGCATCCGCACGCCCAACCCAATTAGCCAACTGCAAAAAGAAATGCCCGAAGTGTATCAGCAATTTGCCGACACTGTGGCCATTTTGGAAAAACACTACAAAGACATGCAGGACATGGAGTTCACGATTGAGAACCGTAAACTGTACATGCTGCAAACCCGTAACGGCAAGCGCACTGCTGCTGCTGCCCTGAAAATTGCAGTGGACCAAGTTGCCGAAGGCACCATCACCACAGACGAAGCGCTGCTGCGCTTTGACGCTAACCAATTGGACGCTTTGCTGCATCCGCAGTTTGACCCCGCAGCACTGAAAGCCGCAACACCCATCGGTCAAGGCTTGGCTGCCAGCCCTGGCGCTGCCTGCGGCCAAGTGGTATTCGAAGCCCACACCGCCAAACAATGGTTTGATGCAGGCAAAACCGTCATCCTCGTGCGCTTGGAAACCAGCCCCGACGACATTGAAGGCATGAACGTGGCCAAAGGTATTCTGACTGCACGTGGCGGCATGACCAGCCACGCAGCAGTAGTTGCACGCGGCATGGGCACTTGCTGTGTAAGCGGCTGTGGCGACGTGAAGATCAAAGGCAACAGCTTTGAACTGGGCGGTAACGTGTACAACGAAGGCGATTTCATTAGCTTGGACGGCAGCACCGGTAAAATCTATGCTGGCGAACTGGCCACCACTGAAGCTGAAATCACCGGCGACTTTGATTCATTCATGAAATGGGCCGATGCTGCCCGCACCATGAAAGTGCGCACCAACGCCGACAGCCCCAAAGACACCAAAACTGCAATCCAGTTCGGTGCCGAAGGCATTGGCCTGTGCCGTACCGAACATATGTTCTTTGAAGGCGACCGCATTAAATCCATGCGTAAGATGATCATGGCGAAAGACTTGGAAGCACGCAAAGCCGCACTGGCCGAGCTGCTGCCCTACCAACAACAAGACTTCACCGAAATGTTTGAAGCACTTGAAGGCAAACCCATGACCATTCGCTTCTTGGATCCCCCGCTGCATGAGTTCCTGCCGCAAGAAGAAAAAGACATCGTGGAAATTGCAGGCGAAATCGGCGTGAGCGTTGAGCAACTGAAAGAGAAAATTGCCAGCCTGCACGAGTTCAACCCCATGATGGGCCACCGCGGCCTGCGCTTGGCAGTGAGCTACCCCGAAATTGCTGAAATGCAAACCACCGCAGTCATCAACGCTGCCCTTGCCGTGAGCAAGAACGCCAGCTTTGAAGTGGTGCCGGAAATCATGATTCCGTTGACCTGTGAAACCAAAGAGCTGAAATACGTGAAAGACATCGTGGTGAAAGTTGCTGATGCGATCATCGCAGCAAGCGGCCAAAGCTTGAAATACATGGTTGGCACGATGATTGAAATTCCACGTGCAGCACTGCTGGCCAACGAAGTGGCTACCGAAGCCGAATTCTTCAGCTTTGGCACCAACGACCTGACCCAAATGACCTATGGCTTCAGCCGCGACGACGCAGGCGTGTTCCTAGAAGATTACTACACCACGAAAATCTTCGAGAGCGATCCGTTTGTGCGTTTGGACCAAAGCGGCGTTGGCCAACTGGTGCAAATGGCTTGTGAAAAAGGCCGTGCTGGTCGTCCGGGCATTAAACTGGGCATCTGCGGCGAACACGGCGGCGACCCCTCGTCCGTCAAATTCTGCCACAACCTTGGTTTGGACTACGTGAGCTGCTCGCCTTTCCGCGTGCCGATTGCTCGTTTGGCTGCTGCACAAGCTGCCATTGAAGCTGCCGGTGGCGAAAAAGTGGTTCACGGTTAGCACCTGCGGTGCGGCTCCGTCGCTTCGCTGTGCTTTATTCGAGCCACAGTAAAACTTAACAAAAAACACCCCGTCACGGTTGTGGTGGGGTGTTGATTTTTTTGGTTGACGCGGGCGAATGTGCGAGGCGAAAGTCACGTCGCTCCGCGAGCCTTCCTCACCCCTCGCGGCTCGGGGAGCTCCTTCCCGAGGAAGGAGCCGAGGCTTGCTCCTTCAACCACCTGCGGTGGGACTTGGTCGCTTCGTTGCTTGCCCTATTATCGTCTCATAAAAATTCCCCCGCGAAGCGCATAGGTTTTTTGGTTCTTTTTTTGCAAAAAAAGAACGTCCGCGCGTCATTGTGGCGAAATCTCCCCATTGCGCACACAAAACACGCGGCCCGCGCTGCCGTGCAGGGTGTGGCTTGGCTCGCAGCAGGTGAGGAAAACCTGCCAGCCGTCTAGATAACGCAGCAGATCAGTTTGGCGGCGGGCATCGAGTTCGCTGAGCACGTCGTCAAGCAGGGCAACGGGGGTTTCGCCGGTGGTGTCACGCAGCACTGCGGCTTCAGCCAGTTTGAGCGCAAGGGCTGCGCTGCGCTGTTGACCTTGTGAGCCGAAGTCCCGGAGCGGGCGGCCATTAAGCGTGAGGATTAAATCATCACGGTGGGGGCCCACGGTGGTCATTTGGCGGCGCAAGTCGGACTGGCGTGACTTGGCGAAATCGTGCCCGGTGCAGTGGATTTCAATGCCAAGTTGCTCGCGGCCGGCGGAAATGCCGGTGTAGAAATCCTGCGCGGCGGGGATGAGCTGTTGCAAGTAACTCGCTCGTGCGGCGGTGAGTTGCGCGGCGTGGTGGGACAGGGTTTCGTCCCAGGTGGCGAGGAGCTCGAGGTTGGGGTTGGGCTGGCGCAGCAGGGCGTTGCGCTGCGCGAGGGCTTTGAGATATTTGGAAAGCCGCACGGCGTAGGCCGGGGTGAGCATGCTGAGCGCGACGTCGAGAAAGCGGCGGCGCTCGGCGGGGCTGCCCTGCGCGAGGGCCAAGGTGGCGGGCGTGAAAGCGACTGCCGGGAACACGCCGAGCATGCGGCGCGGGGTTTCTTGCGCGAAGCCGTTGAGGGTGAGCGCGCGGCGGCGAGTGATGTCGATGGAGGCAGTTTGCTCGCGGGCGTTGGAGATGAATTGGGTGGATAGTTGTGTTGCGGGCGAGTTTGTATCGGCGTTGGCGTGCTGAATCAGCTCGCGGTTGTCGGTGGAGCGAAAGCTGCGGCAGCCGGTGAACAGCCACATGGCCTCGAGCAGGTTGGTTTTGCCTTGTCCGTTTTCGCCAAAGATGACGTTGACGCCCGGGCATGGCGAAAGCTCCCCCCGCGTGATGTTGCGGAAGGCTTGGGCGGTGAAGTGGGTAATGGTCATGTGTTATATTATATCATGTTTTGTGGGGGAGTGCAAGGGGGGAATGGAATGCCCATGCGCGCATGCTGTTCTCGCATGGCGTCGTCATATTGCTGCTGTGTTTGCAGCTGCACATTGAAACTTTTGGCTTGCGGATTTTCTGTTAACGGAATCAGCGCAATTTCGATCATGGTGTCCGGCGGCACATCGCTTTGACTGTTGATGATGTAACGCACATTCATGCTGCGGGCATGGCGTGTGTCATCTACTGCTTTCCAGTTTTGCACGGCATCACAATTAATTTGAATGCCTTGCGGAAAAACAAAGTTGGGAAAGCGGGCGATCATGGCTGTGCGGCCATCTGGCATAATGGTTTTCTCGAACTGCGCGTTGTATATCTCGCGATTGTAGGTCACCCAATGCCTATCGCTGAAGTCTTTGCTTTTTTCAAGCGTGACAGGCGAAAAGATGCCTTGAAAGTCTGCAAAAAAATCGCTGACCAATACAAACGCAGCACCGGTTGAGCACCCGCCAGTGTTAAAGTAGGTATGCACCGTATTGTTGCCCAGCACAATTTCGTTTGTCCAGCTATTGAAGTCCACCACCGCGTCGCCGCGGTCGATGAGCTCAAACGGCTTTAGCTTGGCTTGAAAATGGAGTTGCGTAACGCTGTAGCTCGGTGGCGCTTGCTCGGCATCAAGATAATCGAGCACATTGTGGTCAATGCCCAGCAGTGCTAGCAGATTCGTCAGCTTGTGTTCGGCTAACGCATCGTCGCGCTGCCAAAGCAAACGCAACTGCTGTGTTTGCTCGTCTGCTAGGCAGAACGCCGTTTGCCAGATTTCTGCTTTGCCACGCCCGGTGCGTGCGCCAAAACCCAAGTTATTGTATAGCTCGGCGTTGTGCACTAGCACATCTTCGCCTGCGGAGGCGCACAGCACCACAGCGAGTGCATCACTGGTGACGACCTCGGCAGCTAGGACATCACAAGCCAACGCTTTGGCCAACTTGCGTGTTGTTTTGCGCAGTTGCGAGCCGTCTGGCGGGTAATCAACTGTGTGAGAATCTAACAAAAACACCCATGGCGAGTGTTCTGCTGCAAGCAAAGTTAAGTGGCGGTCGGCGGGCGTTTCGCAAGGTGTGTAGCCCTCACGTTGCATGTTCGCCGTTAATTGCAGCGGCAACTGCGGTTGGTTTGATTTGAGCCAAGCACAAGTGAATGACATGCCCATAATCTCTATCCTCCAAAATAATCCGAGCACTGCGTAAGCCCGGGGTAGCCCCACTGTCGCAGCACTTCGTAGGCCGCCACGGCAACGGAGTTCGACAGGTTCAGGCAGCGGGCATCGTGCAGCATGGGCAAGCGCAAGGCATGCTGCAAGTTCGCTTGCACTAGGTCATCGGGCAAGCCGAGGGTCTCTTTGCCAAACAGTAGATAGACTTGCGGCGGGTAGTTCACCGCGCTGTGCGCCTGCTGTGCTCGCGAGCTGAAGTAGTAGTACGGCCCGGGCGTGTTGGCGAAAAAGTCGGCCAAGCTGTTGTGATAGGTGATGTCCAGCATGTGCCAGTAGTCGAGTCCTGCGCGCTTGAGCTTGGCGTTGTCTACGCGAAAGCCCATGGGCTCCACCAGATGCAGGCGTGCGCCGGTGGCTGCGCAGGTGCGGGCAATATTGCCGGTGTTTTGGGGGATTTCAGGCTCGACGAGCACGAGGTTGAGTTGGAAGTGTTGCATGAGTTACCTTTCTATGAACTTCGTGCGTCGTGCCAACCATACGGCAATGACAGCAATGACGGGCACAGCGTTACAAGCAAAACGGTGGCTACATCAAACAGCCAGATGAGCCTACCCTGTAGGCGTATGCCATAATTGAGCGGTGAACCGTAAGGATAGTGCCATAACCATGGGCGGCAGCATTCGCACACAGGTTGTGGACCGCCGCTAGCTGCTGCGGATAAGGCGAAAACTGAACACAAAACGACAAGCGCAAGCAACAGAGCGAGTAGTTTCTTCATGACAGATTCCTTTCGACGTTAACATATTGCAGGGTCGCCAACCTGCCGCCCGAGATTTTGATGGCGTGGTGATAGAAGATGCGCCGCGTGATACGCGCCGCCTAAAACGATGTACGGCAGGGTGCGCGTGCTACGCGCACTCACTCGCCGAGAGCACGCGAGCGTATTACGCACGCCCATAACATGACCGTTATAGGCGGGGAGTATCACTCCCCGCAGGATTTTAATGATGAGTAGTTTCTTCATGGAAAGTTTTCTCCTACTCTGTCCAGGGCGCTCTTGAGTAGTGGGCGATTTCCCGCAAGGTATAGTAAGGCGCAACGGGTTCGCCGTCTATTTCTCCCGCAGCTCCCCACATATACAAATGAAACTCAAACATGCGCGCATTGCCGTTGGCATCTTCAAACCCAAATGCCATGGAGCTGCCCAGCCCAACGGTGATGTAGTTTTCCAGCAGCAAGGTTTGATTGGGGATTAGCGTTGCGATGGTCGGAAAATCCTCTATCGGCCTGTAGATATAATCGTATTCAAGGCCACCAAAGGTAATCTCAAGCTGAAACAGGCGCACGTTATAGATTGGCGCGGTTGTGCGCACAATCCATCCATCAAGGTTGGGAAAACGCTCGTGCTCGCCAAAATCAAAGATGAAGTCGGCGTCCACGTCATCGCGTGTGTTTTGCATGGTTAGGGTGAGTTCGATGGGCTCGTTGGGCGGCAGGGTGGCTTGCGTGGTGGTTGTTTCCACCACCGCAGGTGCGGCGCACGCGCCCAGCAGGGCAAGCGCGAGCATCAGGACGAATAATTTTTTCATGGGTAGCTCCTTTTTGCATTATGATAGTTGATAGTCATACACAAACACAGTTGAGCGTTTTTGCCCTGTGCTGTAGTTGTAGATGGCGTCTTGCGCGGCGACGTTTGAGAAGCCGTTGTGGTCGTAAAAACCAAGATTGCAGGCGGAATCTGTGATGAGATAGATGGACTGCACAGATTTAGCATTAAGGTAGGCAAGGGCTTCGTTCCATAGCATGTTACCAATGCCCAAGCCTTGCGCTTGTTGCGCCACTGCGATGAATTCCAAGCTGCCATCGTAGGCGTCGACCCGGCTTTCAAGCAGCTGGCCGATGGCTTGGAATGACACCGACAAATGCTCCACGATGTCGTTGCGTTCGGCCTGTGGGGCGGCCAGCAAGGCAAGCGTGTTTGGGGCCATGTCGGCCTGCCATTGCCTAAACTTTGTTGGCTCGCCTTTTGCTGAAGCTAGCGCGGCCCCAACGACTTCGCTATCTAACTCTGCGACTTTGCCGAATGTGCTGGAATTGAGAAACATGCTTTGATAGAGATCTAACAATGCGTGAAAATACTCCTCGCTTTGGTCAAAGCGGGCAAGATTCCAGCCTTCGCCGAATGCCTCTACAATCAGCGATTTAAGTGCAGGCAGATCCTTTTCTTCCAGCTCACGAATGATCACGTTGTTCATTAAACTTGGTCCTCCATGTTAATGTCATATTCCAACTCTAGCAACCGCCAATAATACGGCACGAGTGTAGCATCGTTATCGGGAAAAATAAAGCAAGTATGAGCGCATCCGGCTCTTGGGGCATCATTATACGTCCAATGAAACTGGAATTTACAATGTTCCTTCGTAGCTCCTTGAAAATTGCAAAAACGGCAATGCATATTAGCAAAGACATCACGTATAACTTCCGGCATTGTTGTAATTTCGTCCATGTAATTGTTCGGGTTTTTAAGAATTAATCTTAAACATTTATATCCTAGATGCACAATGCGCTTAGCGTTGACATAATAATCCCCATTATATTGCATATCTGTGTATTTTATGGAATAATCGTAAAATGCGGTGTAGAAGCAAATTCTATCTTCGGAGTAGCCTTGTGATTGCAATTCGCACCTAATCCACTCACACATGAGAATTTTATCTTGGTCAGCCGTAAACCTAAAGTCAAAATTCATATGACCACCATAATGCAGAGCAGGTTTGACCCTAGACGCTACAAGAGCTGGTGCTTCTTGCTGCTGACGGATTTTATTTTCATGCCACAAATCACAAAATGTTTTGAGCGTATCAATTAATTCAGGCGTATCAGGATATTCAACTGTGAATGAATCTACTGTTTTAGCAAAGGGTTTGCCGTTAAAACCGGAAATAGAAAACCCAAAATCAACAAGCCGGGATAAAATCAACTCATACTTCGTAACAGCACTTAACCCATATGTCGCCGTTTGCTTTAGCGATTCCTTAAAACTCGGCAATGAAACAATCAACTGATGATTATGCACCTCGCCGTTTTGTGATAGGCGGAACAATGTGTCGGGAAGTCTGTTTACGGAATTTTTCGACTTCATTGCTAGAGCGTATTCCTTTGATTTTTTATCTGCCGATTGTAAGTTGTAATCCGTTAAAACTAAGCCATAGGCTTCCGGCTGTTTTGCCATGTCTAAGTATATATCTTTGATAAGATTACGCAATTGTGTGAAATGCTCTATGAAATCGTCCGGCAATCCATTAGCAAGAGGATAATCCTCCGGGACAGGCAACATAGAGTTGGCAATCAACTCTGCCGCATGTTGGCAATGATATTTATATTCCATCGTCTCAATCTCCTTTTCTTCCAGCTCACGAATGGTTACGTTGTTCATGATTTAATCCTCCATGTTTTTGAACCAATGATATCACACAAAAGATGACAACTGTGTGTCGTGTTAGCATAAATTTCTTCTGCAGGGTGTTGCCAGATTTTTCACTAGTATGCTGTGCCGTGCTGCGGGCAAGATAAGCTTGCACATTAACGAAAGGGGAGTAAAAATTATGGCACACAAAAGCGCAAAAATTATCAAAGGCGTGGGCATCGGCATGGCCGTTGGCGGCGCAGTTGGACTTGTGGGCAGCGCCGTGGCGCGCCAGCCGCACTACCAACGCAATTTGAAAAAAGGCTTTAACAAAGCAATGAAAACCGTGGGCAACGTGCTGGAAACCATTGGCTAAACGCACAAGCATGAGACGTAGCTTTAGCTACGTCTTTTTTTGTGTTCAATACTTGACAAACATGATATAATGGAAGTAGGAGGTGCTATATGAATAATCTGCCATCAATTTATGCAAATAATATTATCGAATGGGGAGACTGGGAGAGTATACGCATTACCCATTTAGAGTTGCAAAAGTTACTTTACCTATTTTTCGCGCGATTCGCGTACTTGAGCAAAGTGAGCGGTGAAAACGAACTAATACCTTTTGATGAATGCCCTGTGAGATGGCAAAATGGGCCTGTGTTTGTTAGTGTCTATCATAACTTTAAGAAGCACGGAAGTCAACCGGTTTCAATTTATCGCAACGATGATGGTTCCATAAGCAAAGTGATGAAGACCGATGAGCGTTTTCGCAAGGCCTTTTTTGACGTGATAAAGCTTTATGGAACGCAGACAGCAAGTTTTTTGGTGGGTTTGACTCATGGAGACATTATAGAAAATTATGAGACAGCTTGGGAAAAAGCAGCGCACAATCAACCGTTATCGTTAGATGATATTGTGGAGGACGGGAGGGTTTTCTTTGCTGCATAGAGACTTGCCGCCCTTTGAGCCTTATCCAGATAATGGACAAGATAGCTCAACCGCGCTTCCAGCTCAGTGCACGGCTGCTAAAGCTAAATCCACAACGCCATCGATCGAAACGCGACATGAAGAACAAAAAATCAGGCAAAGCACCGAGTACAATAATATTGTAGTGGCATTCAAAGAAAACTATATCGAAAAGAGCCGCGGCAATCATTATTACAAAAAAGTGTTTTTTTGGACAGTTACGAGTATTTTATTCGCAATTGTTGGCGGCTTTGTTCTGTTATGTCTTGTGCTGTTGCTCACGCAAGCTCGTTGGGAACTCACACTGCCGTTCATGGATGGATACACCGTTGTAATTGACGCAGAAAACAACATAGGCGCAATTTTATCTGTCGCGGGTGGTGGTGCAGCAACTGTTATTGTGGCGTTGTTGAAACTACCGAAAATTATTGCAGAACATCTATTCCCGCTGAACGAAGATCGGGATATGGCAGACATTATTCGCGCAACGAAATAAAACCACAACCGGCTGCCAGTTAGCAGCCGGTTGTTTGCTTGGTTGGGTTATTCTTCGGGCTGCGTGTCGTTGTCTACGATGGGATAGGCATCGTAGTCAGCCACGGGAGGCTCAAGCACCACGGCACCCAGCGCAATGGAGGTAGCTGGGATGACATTGCCGGTGATTTCTGCATCCATGGCGGAGGTGATGGTGATGACATCACCCACGTTAAGCAGCGCAAGATATACGTTGCTGTTGGTGACGGCCATGCGGTAGTAGGCGCTGTCGCCCTGCAGACGAATGAGCAGGTTGGTTGTGCCGCCAATGTGCACTTGGCGGATGCTGGCGATGGCGCCGGAGGTCATGTTGGGGGTGATGGCGTAATAGGGGGAGTCGGGGTTAACGTCAAGACCGTGTGCTTCTAGGGCGACTAGATAGCGTTCAATGGCGACATCCAGGCTTTCGGCCCACACGTTGATGAGGTTGAATTGCTCCACGTTGGTCATGGCAAAACCTTGCACGTTGTTGTTGTTGTCTTTGAGAGCCATGAAGTAGGTGGCGTGACCCGACACGTTGATGAGCAGCGGATGCGTGGCGCGCCAACCATGCGCTTGCACGGCACCCTGTGCGGCATTTTGTGCAAAGGTTTCTGCCGCGCCGGCGATTTGATAGAAGTGTGCCTCACGCGTGCGCTGGTTGACCAATACAAAGCCGATGATGGAGTGTTCGGCGCCGCCGGCTGCGGACACGCCGGAGTACATATACACGTCATTGCGTTGAATGAGATAGTTGTAGTTGGGGGTGGCTTGCCAAACGCCGCGTTGACCCAGAATGGAGTTCCAAAAGCCTTCGCCATACAGGCCGAACCAGTTGAACTGCTGGCGCAGCAGCGAGGCATTGTAAACGCGGTTAACCCACTCGGGTACATCGGCCAGATCATATTCGGTGATGTCACCGGTGACGGCGTTCACCAACAGCACGCCAATGACATCTTCGCCGCCAACCAAGCCCACGGTACGGTTCAGGCGCGGCACCACCCAATAGGGGTTGCGGTCGTTGTCGATTTCAAAGCTGGCGGTGCCCAGCAGATAGGTGGGGAAGCGCAGGCGCAGGTGACGCTGCAACAGACGGAAGAAGTGCTCTTCGTCGGTGAAGCGGATATACTGCCCTTGGTCTAAGCGGTGGAACTCGGAAGTTCTGTCGTCCATATAGACCATAACAAAGCCAGGCAGGCCGGTGCTGGTGTTGTTGATCCAGCGAATGGCGTCTACGTAAGCCAAGGGGAACACGCGCACGGGGCGGCCGTTGTATACAATTTGTGTGCTATTTTGGCTTAGCTCGAACTGTGATACCACGTCGATGAGTTCGCCCAGTGTGGTTTCGGCGATGATGCGCGCGGCTGCTTCGTCGATTTTGGGCAGCAGGCCAAAGTCAACTTCGTCGATTTCTTCGGCGAAGGTTAGTTCTTGCACGGGCATGATTTGGTGATAGCGCCGGGCGAGGAAAAACGGCGACGAAAACACCCAAGCTGCGCCAAAGAACAGCGCAATGACCAATGCGATGGCAATGGCGGGCATGGACGTGCGTTTGACCCAAGGCATGAACTCTGCTTGTTTGCTGGCGTTGCTGAATAGGTAAAGCAGCACCACAAATGAGACAATCACGAGCAGCAGGTAAGCGTAGAAATCCGGTGAACGAAAGTTGATGGCGGGCATCATAAAGAAAAACGCGATAATGGCCGTGAGCAACGAGCCGACCAGCGAAAGCGCAATGCGCAGCCCAGCCTTCATGGGGGGGATAACCACCGCGCGCGGCCGCTTGCCGCCGCCTTTGCCTTTGCCAACATGAACTTCTGCCATAAAATATCCTCCTGTATTCTTATTTTCCATATAATAGTTTACCACAGGTTGGCGAGGCTTGTCAAGGCAAATGGCGATTATTCATGTATAATTCATATTTAAAGAGCAGGTGAGGATTTTTGTTGCGCAATTACGACAGAATACCAGAGAAGTTGTGAGCTACACGCAGGCAAGTCTTGCAATTTTGCGCCAACCGTGATATAATAGACGCAGAGCGTTGCGCCTTTAATGTAACGCGATTAACGCACAGCGAAGCGACTTAAATCCAGACCAATGAGGAGGAATCCCCTGATGAAACGAGTTTTTGCAATTATCTTGGCCGTGGCCATGCTGGCTACCCTAGCTTTGGTGGCCGTTGGCTGCCGCAGCGCAGCCGTTGAGGAACCCGAAGAAACCACTGCACCCGCCGAAGTGGCTGCCAATGTGCAAGATGCCTTGGCAAACTTCTTGGCGCAAGAGTTTGGTGAAGACTTCGCCAATACGGAGTTTTTGCTGTACGACCTTGAGGGCAACAATGTGCCCGCGTTGCTGGTGCGCCAAGAACGTGGCGGCTTTACGTATGACGTGTTTCGCTACCAGGCCGGCAGCTTTGTGCCGGTGGGCGAAATTGAGCGGCCGCTTGCGTTTTATCGCGACAGTGAAGGGCAAACGTTGCGCCGCAACGGCGGCCAGTTTGAGCAGGTTGCATTCACCAACAACGCCATGACGCTTGAGCCAGCCAATGACGTGGACAGCGCACAGCTGACTCGTGTTGTGCCCATGACGACGCTGCGGCAAAGCGTGACGGCAAACGTGATGCAACGCTTGGTGGACGGTGGCTACATTGACCCAGATGCGACAACGGTCATGGAAACCACAACGGCTACCACAGCCACCAACGCTGATGGCTCGCCGGTGACCACGCAGCCCGGGCAAACCACTACCGCACCTGCGGGCACGACGACAACCACCCAAGCTGGCGGCACAACGCAGCCTGGCCAAACCACGACAACCACAACTCGCCCGCCCACGACCACGGCTGGCGGCGGTGGCGGAAACCCAATCATCACCTCGCCGCCGGGCACCACGGCACCGCCCCAACATGGCCAAGCCGACCGAGTACTAACCACACCGATTAGCGTGGCGAACAACAGCACCGCTGCGCTGAACCAGTTTAACCAGTCCGTCAACCGCATTGTGAGCCAAAATGCTGGTTTTCACAAACGTC
>Ga0131853_10001128_pt1 | contig 48630 bp, 29 predicted proteins | sample TergutLab28metaG_FD_92764 | JGI IMG/M metagenome (GOLD analysis project Ga0131853, IMG submission 92764) | Labiotermes labralis P1 segment gut microbial communities from Petit-Saut dam, French Guiana - Lab288 P1 (version 2) (version 2) | ecosystem: Host-associated > Arthropoda: Insects >... | reverse complement strand
CCAGCGACCTCTCAGCACTATATACGACAACCTATCGCTAACAAACTCTATTCTCTTCACTGCTGATACTAATCTACGGTGCACAAAAAAACCTGTTCCCAGTTGATGATTCTCGTTTCCTTTACCGTAGAAAAAATTATAATCCCCTGCCCTTACTGTGCCCTCTTTGTCCCACCTGACCTCCTGCACCCCCACTACATCTAATTTATATCTCGCTAATTTCCTCGCTGCTGCTTTAAGGGACCCTGCCCTATAAAAACTCCTAACGTTCCACGTGCCTAATTTCATTTCCCTGTATATTTTGCGCGATGCTTCCCCTAGAAACACTCCCCCACGGAGAACCGAGTGGGGGAGTAGTTTACCTCCGGATTTTTTTATCTCCAGAGGAAGCTTCATGCCTGCAAGTAATTCTTAACATTAATGTTTTACAGGGAGGGGTTGTTAGCACCTCGCCCAACCCCCAAGCTGGAGAACCACCCCTTTTCGGCTGTCCACGACTGCTTATTCAATTTATTCGCAGCTACCCTCCATAAAGGAGGCCGTTCCTCTATCCGCAACCTGAAGGACGCGCCATGCCGTGGTGACAGGGAACCACTACACGGGGCCCGAACTGAACCTCAGGAAATTCATCTCAGGAATACGTTTCCGACAAAATACATTATGTTAGCATATACTGAAGCACAATAAAGTGTCGCTGCTATAAACCACCCCAGACATAGCCGGCCACATTAGAAACGTATTTAACGTATTTAAACATTTGTCTAAGTTGCTGTTACATTTCGACTAAAGTGTTAGACGCAAAATTGAATTACTCTTGTTTATCAGTCCATATACAGCTGACATACCCGTGTATTGTTTGGACAACTACATGTTCCATGTTCTTTAGTCCAGCGAATTTTTATATATCTTATGTTAATATTTTTAATAATTATTTATTTTTCTTACTATTGGCACCCTCTTTTAGAACATGTGTTACTGTTTGTGCAGCCCACGAATCCTTTGAAATTTAATATTGATTTATTTTCCCACAAAAATTTATTTTTTATTCGCAGAAAATTTCTCTCTGCTAGACCAAACGTTAGAGGTTCTTTAAGAAAATAGTCACTCTTTATTTTCAGATTTATATGGATCACATAAATACAGTGTTAAATACTGTGACTGATAGTAGTGTGTAATACTCCAATTTAAACAAATTGTAAATTAAGGATATTTTTAAATGGATAATCGGAGGCATTACTCTCTGGCTGCCCCTCCCAATGTGAAGTCTAATCATCGGTAAGAATTTACATCATAAAAGCATATTTACTGTCTGAAATAGGACTACACGAGAGTAAGAAATGCAAAATTCCTGCAATTATAAGTTTTACTTTAAATGGTTTCCCCGTACCCAGTCTTCTGTGTAACATTTACAATTTCTAATCGTAATAATATCTAGATCTTACCGGATATACCGAGTGTAATGCTTAACGTAAAACATTTGAATGCACAAAACATTACACAAATCGCTTTTTTTGGAGGACTGTAACACAATATCTGATGCAGTAAGGATCTCGTATTTACCGCAATAGAAAGTCAGAGTAAAGTTCTGCACTTTGTTCCAAATATTCTTGTTTAATAAACGTCTTGAAATATAACTGAAATTATGTCACGTATAAGTTATCATTTCCGTGATTCTTACTGTAAAACATTTGGCTGGCTGTTTACCGTCTTTTGGTATTCTTAAATATCGTTTTGGAGTTCATATTGAAATTGAAATGTACGTGTACAAGCGCAGCCTACAGAGGGAGTGAAAGTGACATATCAAGTTAACATAACTATGGCGGTTTATAATTTATTCCACACACGAGTTCGTCGTGAGGTAGAATGCAGAATTTCTTAGTATTATATTAGATAAATTGTGACGTAAACGGTTAAAACATGTTCGAAGATGATAACAAACACGCAACGCAAATGACAGGAAATTCAGGCTTATTGCAATTGAAAACTGCTGCCTTAAAATCCACACGAAGTGAAAAAGGAATTAGAAATAATAAGGAAGCAAAATGTTAAACGAGGGGAAGTACTGGAGGAAGAAGACTTGCAACAATGTAAATTTGAAGAGATGCTTGTTCTTTCTGTAACATACACATACACATACACACATAGACACACACACATACACACACTCACTCACACACACGCGTGCGGGCGAGCACACACACACACATAAACACATACACTCACTCACTCACTCACTCACACACTCACACACATGCACTCACTCACTCACTCACTCACACACACACTCACTCACACACTCTCACTCACTCACATACTCACATACTCACACACACACTCATTCACTCACATACTCACATTCACACACACTCACTCACTCACTCACACACACACTTACTCACTCACACACACACACTCACACACACTCACTCACTCACTCACACACTCACTCACACACTCACTCACTTACTCACACACTCACACACACACTCACTCACTCACTCACATACTCACACACACACACACTCACTCACTCACTCACACACACCATTAAATTATATTACTTTCCAAAAATTAATAACAAATGCCAATGTCAACGCGGTACAAAATACGCATAAAACTAGGCAGTGGAAGATTTCATACCTAATAGTTTCTTAAGAAGAAATTAAATTCTTTACCATGCAAACATTTCTTACAGTCTACCACTCGCCATAAACATCGCAGTTCAAGATTTCTTCGGACGTTATCTTTTCCTGTCTATGAGATTTGATAAATCTCACAGAAAAGCATTAAAAAAAGTGTAGAAAAATTTGTAAACGGACAGCCTAATTGAACACATTGCTATAAGTAAACTCCTTATGTGGAGACTCTCTGTTCGGTCCCGAAGAAAGACATGTGAGTTTCCCGGCGCCACTCCGTCTCACCATTCCACGTACGTACATTGCACGTTCATTGTCATGGGTTATGAGACGGTCGACTTAAACTATCAGTCAATATGAAGTTACCACAACAGTTCTGAAGCTGGTCTTTATCTCTCTGCTGAAACTTAGCTAGACTCAGTTCGTGGAATATTATTGTCTAATGAAAATAAGAAAGTTATCCTTAATTGATGAACAAACTGATACGTATGAATTAACAGTCAAACTTAGTCATGGGCGCTAAAATTTAGGTTGGCGTGAAGGACATGCCAAAGCCATTACTAAGACTGCATGTCTTTGCTGAACTAAGACTGCAAATTCTCAACCGAGAAAGCACTCAAACGATAATAAATTCGTCACCAGCAGTCTAAAGTAGCCGCAACCCTTTCTTATATTCGAAGGTGCTGGTTGACTATATCTTCTAAGGCTACGCTGACGGGTTCTCCTAGTTTTACTCAGCCTCTCCAGAACACTGCCAATGCATTAATCTTTAGTCCTTTAGGCGACGTCGGCTTATTTTCAACACTTATAATAATAATAATTTGCCAGTCATTTTTCGATGGGCGCTCTTCGTTCGAGATATATCATGTTTATGTACACAAGACAAAGAAAAAGAATTTTAATATTCAAACATGGTACCAATACACAATGCTGAAATAAGCATAAACGCAACGATTTCAACATTCGTTACATCTCTACTTGGGTAGCATATTTCATATCGACCTTCAATATTGATTTAAAATTTCGGAATTATATGCTTAGAAATTCTTTTTATTTCCGAAAGTTATTACGTGTGTAAAGCCGGGTAGGACGGTACAAAAAGTGTGACGTAGATTTTAAGGTTTGACATCCAGTTGCGTTTCTAATTAATAGTTACCTAATTAACAGTCGAAACAGCCAAATGTATATGTACTTTGTACTGCAATAAATACTTATAAACAAAGTTGTATATATTGTTAGATATATCATAGGGTTAAACAGGTCTACCACCCACAAAATAAGAAGTTGTAAACATCTTGAGAAGCCTAGAGCTTCTTCGATCAATTTCTGGGTGTTCTTACACAAGTGTTGGGTTGAGTGAGATGGACAATATGGTCCTCCTTTCTCTCAAAACCAGGATAATTGCCTGTTTGTTGCGTGCTAGACAGGCGAAGGACGTACCATCGCAGGCTGAAGTGTATCAAAATAAAGCTTATGGAAGGCGTGAAAGCAAAACACGCTGAAACAATGTGTCCAGTGTTTCACTTAAAATTCTAGTTTCAGGAACGAAAATTAGTCCAGTTTAAACACCTCTATAACCATAAAATATGATCCAGTTTTCCAGTAATGCACACACCTCTCTGGAGTTGCAAATGCAGTGAAGCGTAAAGAAACTCGAGATTAAACTTCGGAGTCATGAAGAAAACTTACTGAAAAAAATGTTTATGTTAATTTCTGGAAAACAACAAGACAAAAAGTTTTGAAGCCAAGAAAACAGTTGATGTCCTAGTTTCTGCAGTATTTAGTTCCAAGTACGCCTAAGGGTATTCTGAGTTTCTGCAAGCCGCATGAAATATCTCGTAGCTTATTTGCCGAGCTGAATGTTCAAGTACGTTAGTACAGGAAGAGATCAATTTCGGAAGACAAGTTGGAAAAATAAGCTTGTGTAAGATTCGCAAAAAAAAAAAAACTACAACACTTACAGCGTAATATCTTACTCACGAGGAAGTAACTGAACAATTTTCAATTTTCTATTGCTTTATTCAGGTATGATTTGTTGTTGTCAATGCGATTAATTGTAACTGAACTGTATAACGATATGGAAGGAAGTAGTTACGGCTTAATTTGATACACTGTCCTTGAAATGTCAATTAATGATAGTAAAAGGTAAGGGTAAAGTGATCCTGTTACAGGCCCGGTTTGGTCCAGACGGTGGGTAGAGGTAATAGCTCTACTCTTCCATGACCGCGGCACTAGAAGAGGGTGAGTGGTCAGCAACACACCCCGGCCGCACTTTACCCTCGGGAAAAATCCGGTACCCATTTTACACGAGGATGGGTGGGCCCCAGGGCCGGTCTGGACGGGCGCAAAATTTCGTCCCCACCGGTATTTTCTTTCGTTCGTTACAACTTTATTCAGTGTTATATGGTACTATACACCCGTGGTACAATGGAAACAAGGAATTGTTTAGTGATATCTACTGGCTGTCGTTTTCTGTTGTGTGCTCGTTAGATCACTATGTAGCCTCTTGGAGCTCCATTCTTCCTGGTTCCATCTGTGATGTTGCTGTCCGACATTCCCATATCCTAATCGTTGCCCGTGGCTTCGGGACGTGGGCCTCTGCATGTCGTGTCCTCCACCCGGTCCTATTACATGCTCTTAATGGGGTCGTCACATTCACTTGTCTATGACAGAGAGGTAGTTTCCCACACTCGCGTCCCTTTTATGCGACTGATACAGCTTCCACTTTGACCGCTTCATGAAGTCGATGAAGTCTTGTAACGTCAGTTCCCGTTGCTGCTGGGTTCCGAATGTGACTAGATTGGCCAACACCCACAACACTGCACTTCACAGTCTTGAGGGCCGCTGTATGAAATGAGGACGCAGGAGCCAATCGCTGGATATCCGCTCCGGGATTGTCCGTAGTGTCCAAGCTAGACGCCGTTTGTCCATGTCCATATTTGTTCCCCTTCCCCACCCTCAATAAGACGGTGACTAAGTGTGTCCGTCTTATCGCATTTTCTGCACATATCTGTGGGTGTCATGCGTATCCTGAAGTCTTTCATTTGTGGGAAGGATATCGTGAACTACCTTACACCATGCCGCTTTAGTGGCCCCAAGAACAGGTGTTTCCCTCAGATTTTTCCATACTGTAGGCCAGGCTGTTTGTGGCCGTGAACTCTTTGCGTTCTGTTGCCGCGCGACACATATAGTGCATAGTGTCGTACAACCGTCTCTTGTAAGTTGACTGCGATTCTGTACTCCCTGTACGTACGCTACGTTCACTGCATAGCGTTTTAAATACGCAATCGTCGCGGGTATCCGGTCTCTGTAAGGCGGGTTCTTGCTCTGTGACATCAGGCCCCATTAAAGCAACCATTCAGCCGTTAGTATTCCTGATCGTAACCCTTTCTGACGCAAACGGTAGAGAAAGAATGCACAACTCTTGATGGTTATGTGTATAAGGTCCCATCCTCCCTCACATTTTCTCCTTTGCAGGGTGCATAAGTGTACGCGGAATATTTCCCCTGTCCAAACGTACCATGAGATCGTGGTGTTCAGCTGTCTCACGCACTCATATGGTGGGGGATATATTTGCGCGAAGTACCATACCCTTGCCATCAGGTAATCATGTACATATTGTATCCTTTTGTCTAAACTCAAATCCCTCTAGTAGGCATCCTGATCCTGTGCGCATATTCGTGCCGTGGTTATAGTCCAGCTCTTGTGGGCAGAGTCCTGCACCTTACTCGTTAGTGGAAGCCCAGAATGTTTGTCTCACTGTGATATGGGATGTCTATAATCCGTACTGATGTGTCCCATGAACCGATCGCTAGTGCCCTTGATTTTCCGATGTTTACTTTCGCCCCTGACGCCTCTTCGAAACAATGCAGTGCCTCTTGTATTTCAGGAATATCTGTTTTTGACGTTACAAAAATCGTCACATAATCCGCGTAGGCTACAGCGGTTGTTTTGATGCGACGCCGCCCAATCTGTATGCCAGCAAGGTTGTTCTCAAGTGTGCAGTGTAAGGGGTTCAGGCACATTGCAAACAGCTGCATGCTTACGGGGCACCCCTGACGGACGGAGCTTCGGATCGGTATCGGACTGGACCTGTGTCCGTTTATCTGTACTGATGCTGTTGCATTTTCATATAATGTTCCGAATTCTCTGCTGAAAGCGATCACTGAAGCCGTGTTGTCTTAGTAACGCGTGTAAGTACGAGTGAGAGATTTTATCGAAGGCTTCTTTAAAGTCAATGGTCAGTACACACAAAGGAATTCCGGTCGCCTCTACGTAAACTACGGCGTCTCGTACCGTCGCCACGGCACCAAATACCGTGTTTCCTGGAAGTCCACAGTGCTGGCTTGGCTGCAATATTCCGGCCAGCCACGGCCGCAGGCGGTTGGCAATGATTCTGGCGAACGGTTTATAGTCTGTATTCATTAGTGTCAGAGGTCTGTAGTCTTCTGTTCTTGTAGGGTCTGGCTTTTTCGGCAGGCAGCCTGGTATTCCACGATTCTGTTGGTCTGAAATTATCCCCTCTCTGTACATTTTTTCATTACTTCGAGTAGGTCGTATTTTGTCACTTCCCATGTTTTCTTGAAGAATTCTAGGCATATTCCGTCTTGACCAGGAGCCTTCTTCGGTTTTCCCTGCTTTACCGCTTGTAAAAGTTCCTCCATTGTTATGGATTCCTCCAGTGCTGTGTGTCGCAGGCGATGGTATTGTCTTTAAGCCGCAGTTCATCATGTACCTCATTCTCTCTTCGTTTATTTCTATATGGTCAAAAGTTCGTCTCATGTAGTATGTATAGACTCGCAGTATGTCGGTTGGTGACGTCTTCAGGGAGTCATCCGTATCATACACCTGGTGGACCGTACGTTGCGCTTGCCGTTTCCGGATTTTCAGTAGGTTGTGGAGGGTCTATAAACATTCCCAAGTGATGTTTACTGTTGAATTTTATTATTTTGGCCTTTAGTTTTTTCAGTGCGACTGCTTGAAGTATCTGGAATGTGGTATTTTGTAGTACACTGTAAATCGCGCTATAATATAAATTATCCATTTCTAGACGGTCGCGGCGGCGGTCGGCTCCTTCACGGCCCAACAGTTGGCGTATCATTCTCTTCACGTATCGGCACCACCACATTACTCAGTTTGGATAATATTTCATATGTGTCCGCAATTTTTTCCAGTTCTCCTTCATTGTTTGTTGGAAGGATGGTTCACTCAAACGATACATTCATTCGCCAATACCCTTTCCCACGAATGGAGCATGTTACATCCATGGTCAAGCACAGGATTACTGCAAAATGGTCCGTGAAGACAGCGACCACCTTCTCCGCACCCTGTTGCCTCCTCCTTAGGTCATGAGTAATGTAAATTCTGTCAATCCTGGAAGCGCCAGTAGCAGTGCAATGTGTGTATGCAGTTCTTTTCGGAGTCGCCTCCCACACGTCTATGAGGCCCAGTCACTGTATGAGTCTCGCAAGCCCTCTGCTGTAGTTCCGCCGTCTTGTGAAGTCGTCGTTTGTTAGGACACAATTGAAATCACCAGCGAGTATCATCGCCATGCTGGAAGAAGGTATCAGGTGTACGACTTCGGTGTTATAAAAGGCTTCCCTTTCCTGCCTCTTTTCTGCACCAGAGTGGGAATAAATATTTACTATCAACATGTCCCGGACTTTTGCAGACATTCCTCCTCCAAATGGGAAGCGCCGGATGTTTGAGAGGGCTAGACCATTCTTGGCCAGAACTGCAGTCCCACGCCTCTCCGTACCTACAGTCATATGGACAGTGTATCTACGAATCGTGTTCAGTGTTGTGTGCGACACTTCATGCAGTAAAGCGAAGTTTAATTTTGTCGCCATAGGAAGTCCTCGACCATTTGTAGACGCGTGTTGGATGATATCGCATTAATGTTCAATGTTGCTATCTTGAGTATTTGGAACATAATTTGGATAAGGAGGATAGGGGGCACAGAGACTGCAGAATGTATTGATTCTGTACGGTTTTGTGGCACGTTTTACTACACGTCCTTTCTCTTGATATAGGCGAATCCCCGTCCGTCTTCAGTTTTTTTTTCGCTTTGGGCCTAATTGGAAGAGAGCCATTTGTGTTTCTCCATCAATGGGGGGAGCACCGTTCCCCCCATTCCCTTGAACCTTCTCCTTGCATGTTTGCATGCAGGGGTCGCATAGTCTGTCTGGTTGGTCTATCGTCAAATGCAGTCATTTCCGCGTCCACGATTATCACTTCTTGGGGGACAGTACAGGTTGTAACGTCGGAAGGCGTCAGCTCATATTTTCGTTGGTGACTGGGGTCCTGCTGTTCCCCACCAATATCTAGCGGGGAGTTTGTGGTCTTCAGGTCGTCGATATAAGGGGAACGTCCCGATGCCTGGTCACGCGGTTCTCCCTGGGGGGCACCTCATTTCGATTGTCATCATTGCCGTGTCGGTTTTGTGCGCCTTTATCGACGACATGGGCTTATGTGGTAGGGGTCAAATCTGATGTTACCATACCTCCTCCACGCCTTTTGGGGCATGCCTATTTTATATATCCACTGTCCCCACACTCGTAACATGTAACTTGCTGGCCGTCATAAGACGGTAATGCTCTGTGCCCTGCAATATTCATTTGGGACGGAAGGTGTTTGGCCAGCTTCATCATGATTATTTTAACCCTGTTAGCTACCTTGTAGCGGTACGCCTTAGACCACATTTCATCCTGGATCGAGACAATTGCCCCATATGATGCGAAAGCGGTTCGAATGTTTCTTTCAGTTATTTCTGGGGGCAAGTTGGCTAAACGAATAGGCCGCATTGCCATTTCGGCCACATCTAGATGCACTATGGATATTTACCCTGTCACATGTCTGTATTCAGCACTCCCATTCATACTGTAGAATGTTCTGTATATATATGTCATCTACGAACTTCAGAAATAGGTGTCTTTCTGTCCCATCAGTCTGTAACATAGGTAGTGATTTTCTGATATCTGTAGCTGTTCATGAATCTATTCGTGTATTTCATAAGCTGAAATACGCGGACTGGTAGGGTCAAAAATACATACCATTGTATGTTATCGTTCTGTCATGATCGATCTTACAAACTTGCTTGGTGAATCACTACACCGCACTCGTAAACACTTCACGGACTCAGCTACTAATTTCACTGCACTCCGCAATGTAAACACTACAACAAACACCGACAACCTTTATGCTTGCCTGCTCGTTGTAGACTGAGGGATTCGATCCCGGACCGTCCAGCCCGTAGTCATTAGCTATACGGACTGCGCTATGCGGCCCACAATTAATGTTAGTGGAGCGCATAAATAACTTAGGGAAGTTCTTATTCTGGTCGAGATTTCAACCGGACCCTTCATGTAAGAAGCACTACCACAAGAGATAACTTGCTCGGTAAGCAGGCACTTTAGTATGTATATTGCTGAGTAGTTACACTTGCTCTAAAATTTTTCTTCATGTCGCAACGGGCCCTAATGGTCCAGAGCGTCCTCATTAGCGAGGCTTCACGATCACACTCAGACACACTCGGTAGGTCTCCTTGCGACGAGTGATCAGCTCTTCACAGAGACCTCTACCTGACAACACAAAACACTCAAACGAGACAGACAACTATGTCGCCTGCGGGATTCGAACCCTCAATCCCAACAAGTCTCACGCCTTAGACCGCGCGGCCACTAGGATTGGTGCCATAAACGTATATTTTTGATAATAAGGCAAAGAAACAAGTAAAATCGAAAATACAGCATCGCAAGAACACGTAGCACGGTAGGTGGAGTGTTATTAGCTTGTATTTAACCTTTTAAAACCTACTGGTTACGTGATGCAACATCAGGTTTAAAATTCAACGATTGTACGCTCTGACTACACTCTGTTTATATGTTTCGTATTTATCTGAGAACAAACAGCGAATTGTGCCACTTACACCATAAACTGATTGGTTTTTATAATCGTGATGAAAAATGTTTACTGCGCGGTACGAACTGAGTCTTTAAATAAAGCGGTCTGCGCTTCGTCTTTAAAGGGTTGAACTAGATTCAGCTGAACTGTTTGTTTGCAACTGTTAAAGCTGAAGTACGTGAGGCCACTGCGTACATTTAACTTAGCTAGTTCAATGTGCGAATGCAAAGGATATGAATATTTAACTACATGTCGTTCTCACTGTTTACAATATCAGCTCACACGCCTTGCCTGACCAAGGACATTCATCTAAATATAAATAACCTTTGATGTTCAGGTGACGGTGCATCGTGATAAATTCTTATAATAAAATCAATTAAATGCAAAAAATTCTCAAATTTATTTTTGGAATAAAACTCCACATATTTCGGACAGTTCCTCTATCTATCATCAGGCGTTTTTCATTGTACACACAGCAATGGAACTGCAGTTCCGTCCTGATCCTGCTCGCAAGCTGTCAGCAAACCTGTATGATATATACCATTGCTGTGTGTACAGTGAAAAACACCTGACGATGGATAGAGGAACTGTCCGAAACATGTAGAGTTTTATTCCAAAATTAAATTTGAAGAATTAGTGCATCTAGTTGGTTTTATTATAAGAATAAATATCATTGTTGAGAGTTTCATGTGGTAAACCGCGAATAGATTGTGGGAGCCCCACCTTTAGTAGCGTGTTGGACCACCTGTTGACGGGACAGGGTTGGCGAGGTGCATGAACTGAAAGGCACAGTGGGAGCTAGAACTTAATGGAATTAGTTAACAATGTGTCGCAACAATGCACGCTTAACACAACTGAAAGCGGTCCGAAGATCTTAAATGTATTAGTATCTGTCCATTAATGAACAATTAAATAGGTAAGTGTACATTTTATTACTTGGGCATTTGTTGGTATTACCTCCTCAAACTGTACGAAGATTTTTAGTAGAGGCAACTTTCCTTCTGTTGCGCTATTAGAATTACGAATTTGAAACTTCTTAATAAAGGATGTAATAGTTAATTCCATATTTCATACTTTGAAGTCTACGATCGTAAGCTTAAAATTTAAAATTTGATATTTTATTTTATCCAATTTTATCAGTTTATTGTGTAGCTGCAGATAGGCGTCAATGATTACGGACAACAACCTGTCGCCAGACAGCAGTCCAAACGTAATGTACTTATGCTTCGGTCACTATTACATAAATAAGTGTTGCACATGAAATATGTATGTGTAGTAGCATCGCTTCTGTTATTATTCCTTCTTTCATGAAATATTCTAAGTTATTTGCATGCATATTAAGTGAACATTTGATTTAATACCACAACTGAGGGATTGTAATATGTGAGATTTCATTGATAGAAGAGTGAATATAAGGAAATCGTAACTAGAGGTGTGAAAATGACCCTGTATTCAGTACAACTGGGCATTATACCAGCTGAAAACAAAGATAGTGTTAAAGGATCAACTGCAGCTTACAGCAGTGTGTCTCAACGTTTCTAGTAACGTGGACATCCTTAGAAATTCCACTAACTCTGCAGACTCCACAGTATTATCGAAAATAGCCATAACTGAGTTGGGATATATAGATTACATAATATTTGTACTTAAACTGTACGAAATGTTATTAATAAAACGCGAAATTTACACAATTAGTGTGACCTTAGCAGCTATAATTGCAGTAAAAGTAAGATAGACAAGGAAAGGAGGAAATCTGCCCAACTGGAGGACCCTTTAGGAATTGTCATAAAAAAATATTTGCTTGTAACACCGTTTAACGAGAAAGAGAGAGTAAGAGAGAAGTACTGTCGATATCAGCACATTAAGAACAAAACTGCGAGAAATTTCGAAAAGTGTGATTAAAATAAAATTGTCTGATATATCACAGGGTAAATCCCCGACAGTGTGCCAATTGCCATACAGATAATTCCGTCTGATTTCACTGTATACACAGTTTCTTTTAAAGTTACTCAAAATTCAAAAGACCTACATAGCACTAAAACAGACTATTATTTTCCGAAGGACAAGGAAATAAAATATGAGCAACGATTTTTAATTTTGTGTTAATCAAATATTTTATAAACAAATATAAGCGGATTAAAGTTTGTGATGAAATCGACCTACACACTTTTCATCTTTCTACCAACTTTGACAAACAAATATTATGATAAACATGGCGCATTAACCTTGTGCAACTCAATATAAATTACTCTGATTTTTTTATTCATCACAATTAGGAAAACTGTAAACCTTAGGAGCAAGAAATACGTTTAGACAACAATCATGAGGCGGGAAATCAGGCTAGGGTTAAAGTCTTCTGGAGTGATAAGACATTCCAAGAGGTCAAAGATTTTGACGTTGTTAACGACGGTATTACCTTCAAAACATCAGTAACTCTTTTAACAGTCGGCAAGAATTAGCAATCCAGAATCATTTAATGATAAGCAACACTGCTCTGAGGAACTAAATTAATCAATTGCATTAATAATACACGTAGAGTAGAGAAAAGTTGTTATTATTATTAATAATAAAAATTTTGAAGACTGAAATTTATGTCAATGGTATATATCTTCATACAAAACGAAGCTCCCAACCATTATGAAGCCCAATAAGTTAATGCTGCTTATGGAACAGTACAGAGTCAAAAATTCGGTCTGTGGTAAGACGGAAGGGTTTTTAAAGTTAGGTCTTATGGCGCATAGGCTGTCAACAGTTGAGGGTAGTTTGAAATTTTAAATTTGATTTTGAGGAATTGTTACGACCATTTCTGGGATAGCCTTCTTGCGCTTCAGTGCATTTTGCGATGTCAAGCTTCTAGGAACCTTCTGGCAGTTGTACACCAATCTGTGAATACGCTCTTCCTTACCCTCAAATTTCTAGCTCATGTAATATTACATAGATATTAATAAGTAACGAATTTATTTATTATGTGCTACAGGCTATTTTCCACGAATGAATTGCTGTTTCCTTCCCTCTGCTTCTACAGTCATATGGGAAATATTTTATGGAGACTAAAACAGCCTGGGCTAGTGTTATTAAAGACCATATACTCTTTTCGAATAAAAAATATTTCTGTATCTAAAGTGATATCATGGTGTTCATAGATATTTGTCAAGTAATTAATAATAAAGAAAAATGCACATAAAACGACCAACAGTCACACATGACATATAAAATTCCTACTTGTCTCAGCGGTGGTTCATCATCTTCAGGGAATCCGGTTGCAAAGGTTTGCAGCCAACAACACAACAATCTCGGTATTATATCAGTAAAATTTTATGATACTGAAACATTAGAATTACAAAGTTTGTTGGTTTCCAAATTGACGTAGGGTGACGATGTAGGTAAGAGTCCACGGTTTCTCGTTATAGCGCACTATACCATTTTTGCATAAAACATCTATTTCAAGTATGATGATACAGGGTCTACTTCGTGTGTGGTGTGCTTCGATATGTTTCATACCGTGCTGTGATGTGTGCATGATGTTTGGTCGTCTGTGCCTTTGTTATTCATTGAAATATCTTTAATTAAAATGTCCGGGTTATATAATGTCAACTGTTCCGTGATTTAATTTTAAACTAGACAACTGCTAACTTATTAACACCTTCACTTTGCGTGTTAACAAAGACATAAATGCAATTCTTGTTTCATTAACATATGTCGATATATTTGTAAGGCATATTTTTACATGATTTTAGGCATTTTGCTTCACATTTTGTTTCTTAATATTTTCCTAATTTTCTAATGTTAAGTTTACATGAACCAAATCTGTAATCCAAAAATATAATAAGATAAGATTAATTTATCTTGCCAATGATATATATTGAGTATATAAATTAACTTCTTCAGAAATCATTATATGCCTTTCCACTTACTAAAAATTCTGAGGTAATTTTATGCAAAATTTATTCCATTTCTTACTTGATAATTTTGTTATAAATTCCTGAAATGTTGTTCCCTTTTCGAACATGTCTCTGAGTTTCCAAGCAGGAATAAAAGCCTCAATAAAAACATTTTGCCTCTTTCCTTAAACATAAGTTGTTGTAAAAATGCTGGTCATACAAAAGGTGTTTGTTTTGAAACTTCTAACCTCTGTTTGGTGTAAATTTTAATGTATCATTTATCACATTCCCATTCCACGTATATCCTATGTATCTTACATATGTTTATATATTAATAAGGTAATCTTTCACTCTTTACACTTCCTGTTTATTGACGCTTCCCTTTTCAAGCAAAATATATATTACTAGACACAATTTATTACAAAGTCAAACATACAAATTTGAATCTTTCTACAAGCCATTTGTTACAAAATTATTTTACGTGATAATGTTGATATTTCAAGCTTCGTATTTATCACACAAGCTGATCAAAGCACAACCATAAATATAAAACGGAATACCCAAAGGTTAGAAATATTCATTTTCCATCCCTTTTGTTTGTGATAGTTGTGAAAGTATCAAATGAGTGCGCTGTCAGTCACTAACCATATCCCTTTCCGTCCCTTGCTCTCTCTGTCCTTCTGTACATGTGTGTGCGTGTGTGTGTGTGTGTGTATATAATGTCCGGTCACAAAAATCAGTTGCCTTTGACTGCCAAGCTGAGAATTAAATTAAAAATTTAATGAAATTATCGATAACTGAAGTGCCTTTTGCAGGAATGTGCTGTAAAAATAACGGAATTTTTTAAGAACATATGTCAGTTCTGATGATTTGAAATTAAAATTCCTATTTAGACTGAAAGTATTGATAGGATCACATGTATTTCCTTGTTCTGCAGAGATAAGTAATAATAAGATATTCAAATATATAATTTCACCTTTCCTTTTGTATAAATTCGAGACTTCCATCATTTGTCGTAGGAAAAGGAAAATAGACCACGGTTGTCCTATCGTTGTATGGCTAAGAGCCATACCGGTTATTGCGGGTTGTTTCGCGGGCCGACGTGAACAAGCAGCAACAAGTGGTAAACCTAACTGCGTAAATTAGTGTGTGAATTTTATAGAATGTACGTAAATTACAAAGCGACCGCAAGTAGCATAATACAAGCTGACGGGTCACGGAGTAGAAACCCGTGACATAAATGCTTTGTTCTGAAAATATCGATTTTTGAAAATAAGGAACAGAAGTAAAAGGATGAGGGAGAAAAGCACATAATGAACTTCGTAATTCATGAACTTCAGCATCGTTTATGACTGATGTATCAAGTAGGACAGGTGGATAGGAGTAGAAAATTTTCGACAAAACAATGGCAAGAAACCACAGCGGAGGTTTTAATTGTTTGTACGGATGATACGTGTTCGTATTAAAATTAAATGGCTTGTCAGGCTAAGGACTACAACTAACCTTTTCTGACGTTCAGGTGAACGTGCATCGTGATAAATTCTTATAACAAAACCAACTGAATAAATTTCTACATGTTTCGGACAGTTCCTCTGTTCGAAACATGTAGAATTTTATTCATTTGGTTTTATTATAATTTATCACGATGCACGGTCACCTGAACGTCAGAAACGTTTAGTTGTAGTCCTTAGCCTGACGTTCCGTCCTGATCCTGCTCGCAAGCTGTCAGAAAACCTGTATGACATATACCATTGCTGTGTGTACAGTGAAAAACTCTTGATGATGGACAGAGGAACTGTCTGAAACATGTAGAGTTTTATTCCAAAAATAAATTTCAGAAATTAGTGCATCTATTTCTTTTTTTATACGAATACAACTAACAGGATCAAGTGACTTATTTCTGTGAATTTGTTAATAGCTAATATTTGTGGTTCAGCAAAGTCCACCAAAGTTTGTAAGGAGAAGGTGAGACACTATCAAATTCTCCATAACAACTTCAGCCATGCAGTTGCAGGCACGCAACTGTATCACGCCACATAAGCGCTCTCACTATAATCTTCTAAACTCTTTGTGTTCCATATATGTGCAATAAAGAATGTTTTATACCTACACGATAAACTAAAAAAATGCATATTTATAAATGTTTATCTTTTGGTTTATTAAACTCGGTGGCACTCCACTACCCTGATTTGAACCTAACGTACAGAAAGAAAAAAAAATTTAGAGGCAAAGGCGTACTTTTGAAATAAATCTTTGTTAGTATTTGCTTGAATCCGTTGCGTTTGAGAAATCCGTTTCCATATAGAGTGGGATTGTTATTGCATTTACATTTTTCAAAGATACCACAAGTTCATTGATAATCTGTAAACAATATTTTGGAGGAACTTGGTGACACCATCTTTAAGGTTCTCTAAGAACTTCTAATCGACTACTATAACAATATTTTGGTCCTAAATCCCTTTGTGTTATAACCTGCTTCTTTATAATTTGGGGATTTCTGCTAGATATTTCTCCGATAATCTTCTTCTCGAATTTCTGGAATCTTTCGTCTCTTCTCGTGTACTTTCTCTTATTCTACCACGATCTGTTCTGCGACATTGGTTGTTCTGCTTATTCATAAATTATCTACGAAAAGCAATTAATGAATCGAGTTATCTTATTTTTAATCGTGATATCGATACTTTTCGTTCCGTGAAAATTCTTAATGTTTTACCCTGCTGAAAACTCACGTCGGTTCCATATGTGTTGGTGACTTGCTAATTAAAAAAAAATTCAACGTAATTAATTTTGCACCTATTTCTTTACAAGATGAATATATCTTACATTTATAATTATTAAAATCTCGATTACTTCATAAGGCTCACTGACTCTATTAAGAGTCTGAGAGTTTCTTTTTTTTTTCGCGACTGTATTGTTATCGTTATGTTGTTTACGTATTTTTACGTATTTTCCCCAAATTCATTCAGTTGATGTGTCATTTGCTACGTAACCTTTTCCTTTCTGCCTTCAGAATCTTAAGGCTTTTACATTTCTCTCATTTGCGCCTGAACTACAGTGTACTTCTATTATATGTAATTTTCTTTACGTCTGTGGATGTCACCAAGCCCGAATACAGGGATGATATTACTTGCTCATTGTCATAATAATGCCTTTTACAATGCCAGTTGCAGTTATGTTACTGCATTAGTGCACTTAGAAATGCCTACCTTACGTGAAAGTATTCTGATTTATACCCGCGGTTTTACAAATACTCTATTTTGATTGTAGGATATCCATGTAAATTTTTCCAAATTCTGGATTCGCATGAGCTGAAAATTGGGTTTGTAGGGACGTTTACATATTAATAAAACAAATCATAACTCTCCATTTTACTTTATATTAGTACTGCTTTCTCGTTTATCTCTAATTATTATACTAAATTAAATAACCATCATAATGCACACAACGTGATATAGGCCTACAATATACACATACATAATGTACAACTTTTGTATACTGTGACAATGATTTAATATATCGTGCATGACTGCAACGTTGCAGGATAAAATAATTAAGATCTGATTTCTCAGTTACCTGAACTCTATTGCGTTATTTTGTCTTTGTAAATTTTTCGTATACGTGCGATATATTGTGTGTGAATGCTGACTGCGTAATTGGTCCGTAGGCTTCTGAGTCAGAATGTGTGTACAAAAGAATGGAATTAAAATGTGAATTCAATCCAAATAATGAGACTTGCCTCGTGTTTTGTCTTAATTTCTTAGTTTGTTTTTGTACGTAATTTTAATTGTGCCGTTTTTGTAAATGGTTATTAAACTGATGAGTCAACACGTGCGAGATGAAGAACTGAAGTGTATTATCAAACATATTACTTTATTTTTAACATTAACCAAACATTAAGTTGTTTTCCACCAGTTTTTGCACTAAAGTGCCAAACGTCACTCAGTAATCTTTTACATAAGTTTACTCATCCCTAATTTGTGGTTATATTTGCCTCATTCTATGAAATTCAACATATTCAGGTATGACAGTGTCATTTACTAATTTTATAATCAATCGTTAAGGTAATAGTCTTCTTGCTTGTGCTAAAATAGATAGGACCGACCAATTAATTATTTCCAGGAACAATTATCACTATATTGAAAGTTGTGGCCTTCTGTGTTATAGAAAAGCGCAGACTCGACATTTTCTCCAGCTCTCTGAACGAACTTAATACGTACTTTGGGTCAATAGTCTCAGTTTGTTACACACTAAAAAGAGTGGCAAAGTATTTCTTCGAATGCTAGATAACTACTTACGGAATTTCTCAGTGTCTTCATAAAACTTGTGTTCAACTTTACCTGTCTTAAAAAGTCAAAAACCGTGTAACATTTTATTGACCATAGAAAGGCGGAGTCCTCCAAATTTTCTAAAAGATCAGAATTCTGACGAAAAACCTTGGTTCATGATCACAGAGGAAATTCGCCCTACTTCCAGTAATTTATAAATTGAAAATTAGTGTGATGTGGACGAAATGACAGGGAGTAGAAGCGAACGATAAATGAATAAATGAAACCACGCCATTAATGATTCCAACTGCGTAGCTTGAAAGCGTTAAAAATATACTACACACTTGATTAGCTTTTTTGTTACCTCTTTGTTCCAACAGCATCGACCAGTGATTTGATTGGAGTTCTGTAATTGAATAACTTCCTGAGTAATTAGTTTATGTTGCTAAATGAAGGCGAATTTTCATAGTGAGTCTGACAGATGGTGAGTAGAGTTCATGCGCCCTGAGTACTTCCATATTTAAATCACGTGTTACGAATATTAATATGGCGGAAATATGATTTTCAATATACATTCACCGTAAATTCTAATTAAACGGCAGAATTATCCGTCTTTATGTTTCCTTACGAAAAGCGAATCTTATTTTAATTAACGCATGTACTCGTACTAATAAAAATCACCCGATTTTATATTTTTGTGGACACTTTGAACAATTCGTCACACACTAACATGTATGAATCTAAGTATTTGACTGTCACAAGGCAAGAATAAATTTGGAAACACAACATTCATTACTAACACCATTCCCCAAAATCGCGGAAAATATAAAACAGAATAGTAACACAGCTGATTAAATCGCAATAGGAGACCAAGGTACGTTACATCTCATCCCAGGAGACCAAAAGCCTTTTCATAATTTCAAGTGTCGCTCTTAGACTTCAGAGAGCACGGATGTGACACAAATGTGGTACGGAAAGCATAGCGCTTCTGCAAATGTGTCCTCGATGACGGCACTTACATATGAAAAACACCGTGAAATTAGCAGCCCTCCCCAAGAGGGTGCCAACTCAATTCTACCATCTCACGCTTTGCAAAATGCATTACAGAACTAGAAGCTCTGTATTCCGGTCAGCGACAGAAGTGCGCTTGGCACAGGAGGGCGCACCAGTAGAATGCATGCAAGTGTGGCAGGTCAGTAACAGCAAGTTTCAGTCTCAAAGAGAGAGCCTTACGTAAGAGAATATTTATGCTAGCAGTCATCCTGCCGAAAGAAGCATCCTGTGATGGTTGTTTAAGTACATTCAAGTACTGACAACAAACTGCGTTACCTAAAATCCATAGAGACTTAGTCACAAAGCAAGCATGTTTGTTAGTATCAGTAATAATGAAAACTATAACACACAAGGTGTCGATTTTATGGTGTCTCCGAACATGGAAGTTGTGTTGAGGGTTTCGGCATAATACAAGCTTTAGCAGTGATAAAGTTACCGTGCTCAGGGACACAATGAGAGGGGCACCTGTATTCGTTAACCACAATCGCAAGGTTAAATATAATAACTACAGCAAAAACAAGAAATGTAAATTTTAAAAAGTTTAACGAAAAATAATTAGTCGTGCCTAATTATGAAGTAGGAGAAATGATATTTAGCTTTTTGAGTGAGTTCCTTATTTTCATCGCATGAAACTCCTAAAATTGCAAAATGGTGACATATGGAGAATATTTACTTATTTAAATTTTGTCGTTTGAGTAATTTTCAGATTTAAGTCTTCCCGTATAGTGCAACCAGGACTGGGATTTTGTGATTGTAGAAGTGAAGCAAAAGTTATCCGTCGAAGCCTAGGAGTTCTTGACTAGTCGACTCTCAGACATTGAGGATGAGCTGTTCTAAATGTATTTAATTACGAAAGAATGACAGAGGGGGAAAATAGAAGCTGACTGTCACGTACAAGAATGGGGATCTCTTGGCAAGACAAAGCCTCAAGAAGAAGGGGAAGAAATTTACCCATAAATAGCGTGAACAGCAAGGAATAAACCCCTTATACGTGATATGGCTTAATGGGGCTGTGTCCATATGCGACTGCACACACATTCAGTTTTAAATCAAACTCGGAATATAAATTTGAATAAGACAGGCAATACGTATAACGTAAACTCGACGCGGAATCATACAACACTTTTTGCGGCGGAAAAGCAATATTTATTACATATTTGGAGTATATGTTTGTAGCCTTAGGTACCAAGCATACAATGCACTTGCGCCATATTGTCATCTGTGGTTTGTCCGGCTCTGCAAAATTTTCCCACATTATATAAAAAAGGCACCATTTAAAAAAAATGTTGAACGTGAAATGTGAATTTTGATTTCCTCTACAAATTTTGTCCGAAAAACTTTTTATTGTAAGAAGGATTCAACGAGATATTGTCATAAATATACATAGGTTTTCATGTAAAGTACCAGTAATTCTTCTCAGATTTTAATGAAACTTGAATTTTCTTGACAGATTTAAAAAAAATATTTAAATATAAAATTTCATGGAAAACCTTCCAGTGGGAGCCGAGTTATTTCATATGGGCGGACGGAAGGACAGATATGGCGAAGCTAAGTCGCCTTTTGGAATTTGTGAAAGCGCCTATAAATGATATCCGAATTAAGTCCAAACTTGTTTACTGACATTATGTACCCAACAGGTGTAATTTAAGACTCCGTAGGTCTATTTGAATTAGATGATATTGCTTTCTGAGCAGCAGATGGATCATTTTGAGTACCGAGCTCATTCTTCTAACCACAAGACTGCTTCTGTCCCCCGTGCACCTACTCCACTCTATATGTAACAAATATCGAAATTCACCACGGTACAACATATACTTGGACAGACCATTATATCGTAATGTTTGTATTCTAAAACTGACTCCCTGATGATGGACCTACATGGCCCGAAACATGTAGAAGAAGTTTCGTAAAATTGATTTATAACAACATTGCATTTGTTTGGTTTTAATTGTAACAATAATAAATTTTTTTCTCTTTTCACTGTACATTGTAATAACATTGTGCAATATATATCAAAAGAACGCACATTTCCTATATGAATATTTTAATTTTTAATTTTTTATGTCTTCTACATGTTTCTTATCCGAGGTTTCATCTTCAGGAAGGCGGTTGTATATGCAGTTATGTTATAGTACTTTTACGTGCTGAAATTACAATATAAGGCTTTTATAAGATATCTCAGTACAAAATATTTGAACTGTTTTAAATATATCAATATGAACATACAACACAGTAGCTGAATCTATGATATAACTACTTCAAACAACAGAATATAAAACCGTAAGACGTTACATTAAAACTTTTCCAAGAAATGCAATATAGTGTCTCAGAATGGGATATAAAGTGTGATTAGACTATTGTACGTACCACCAATATAAGCAGTCTAGTAGGAAGAAGAGTATGTTCGATACTGCAGTCTAGGAAGTTGGTAGAGTGCCGGAGTATTGATCTGTGTATATTACGGGTGGTGACGTAATGCGGGGGTCGAAAATCAACTGGTACCTTGTGCTGTTTTCACCTGTGCATTGTTCCGGTATGAGTTCGTTGTGGTAACAGTGTGATTGGTTATAAAATTGTTCATAAGAAATTAATAGTGACGTTTTATTGACTTGTTTTAGGAGGGACATGGTGTTATTATTGGGTCCATATACAGGATTGTAGTTGAGAATATGTACAGCATATGCGGATTGAGGGTCATTTTGTTTTATGTACCTTATGTGTTCTTGGTATCTTCATTTGAAGCTACGGTTAGTCTGTTCGACTTATGATAATTTACATGTGTTGCATGTGAGTTCGTAAATTCCACATTTTTTATGTTCCCTTACGTTTCTCTTCGTTATATGTTTGGTGAGATCGTGTATAGTATAGGTGCTCTCGAAATATATTCTCGCACTGGCGTGTTTGTGTATACTGGTAACCTTGCAAATTAATGGACTGTAATATGTGAATGAAAAATGTAGAAGACAAAAAATTAAATATTAAAATATTAATTTAGGAAATATGCATTCCGCTAGTTTGTACTGTATAATAATAGTAATAAATTGAAAACCATTGCTCAATCCTCAGACCTTCGTTTGTGAAAGTGGGTTATCGAGTTAAGGTAAGTTGACTTTTAGCGACGAAATCAGGATTGATATTTCTCAACTTAAGTTTTTCGTCACAAAATGTAAGAAAGGGACAGACTCATTCAGAATTTATTTGTAAAGGATGCTTTAATTTGATGGCTTACAAAAAGAGAACATTTGCTCTTTTGGAATGCCTAAGTCTGAAAATCGCGGCACTGCGCTTCACAGAAAAGTGAGCAAGTGTTTACTTGTCTACTAAATGTAAGATCCTAAACTTCTTGCATCTTCGTTAACACTTCTGTCAGAAACTTTAATCTCACATGATATTTGCAAGTAAAATGCCCGCAGTAAATGATACGTTGCGCAATTAGGCATGCCACTGAAGACATTACAATTTATAGAAAGTGGCTCATCCGCGGGGGTCATGTTTGTAATCATTTCGCAAAGAAAATACCCGTAGCACAAGAATACAACACAATTAAAGCCTGTTTAATTGAGCACGTAACTTTTATAAACAGCACAGCATTTCCAATTGGACCTATTAAGGAAAATTGAAATTATTAAGGCTGACATAAATGGTGGAAAGATTGTATGAATTTATAACAAACATTTTACGGGCACAGTAAGTAACAGAGGGCATTACACTTGTCGAAATCACGTCAAAAATATCTGTTTCCAAGCACTTTAAATTCTTTGGCGAGATTGCTTTATTTTCAGCACGGCTGCCAAAAGGAAACTTCTCTAGACTGTTTTGGTAAGTTCAAGATTTCATAGAACATTTTTATCATTAACGTGAAGAACAAGTTACGAAGTAAAATTTGTGATGAAAAGTCATTTAATATGCAGGTAAAATGGAAGTCTTTACGTAACTTGATTATACATGGATTATTTGGACCGTTTTGAGACAGTAGAGAAACTGGCATCGACCAGTATGTGACATCTTGTGTTACTGCATTAGTTCTATTTATTACATCAAAATATCTTGGATTTGTATGGTGAAAAATATTACACTAGTGGACTGCAACAGAAGGAATTTAGATACCAGAAATCTACACCAAAGGAACTTACGGTTTGGAGGTTGATGAGTCTATATGAGAATTACACTATAATTGCTGCGTATAATCATCCTACAGTCTTACGCACTTTGACAAGGTGTAGACTTGCAGTGAATAGAAAATTTGAAACCCTCCCGTCCGTCTTCAGGATGAAGTAATGGAGACAGCAAGTCCTAGCGAAAGGTTGGTGTCCCCCTATAGGGAACACAGTATCAAGACTCTCAATAACAGAACCTGCATACCCACCGTCTTGTAATGAGAACATTGACTAATCATAATTACTGACAAGCAGAAGTTAGATGTTGCAAGGAATGTGGCAAGTGTAACTGGAATCATAAACAAACAAAATTCAGTAGTCCTTTTCTTTGCGTAGTCTTTCTTATGGCACGAATATAAGCAACGCCAACTTTTCTAAATATAACTTCAAATCTATCATCATTGTAAAATACATAAATATTAAATTACAGTGTTCTGTTCAAAATGCAAATATGCACTTGTGGCCTATACCAATACAAAACTTCCTAGCTCTGACGATTAAATATTTGTCTTCATTAATTGAAAGACGAAATATTTCGCATGAATCTCATGTTGTAGGTGTACACAGTGTAAAGAATCCATTTAAAAAACAGTGGCCTCTTGTCAAACACTTCTTCCATCCGCTCCACGTTTAGGTATCTTGCATTCAGCGTGGCCGTTGTTATTCTGTACTGGGGCTGTCACATGGCCGACATGTCGATGCAGGATACGGCAGCAAGCGGAAACGTACAGTAACACAATGAAATATTGCGGTTTGAGTTTCGTACTGTTTTGTCACATTACTGCCGCTTTTCACGAGTAATTAGGAGAAAAGTCACACGGTCAGATTGGTATATCCGTCTTTCCACACAGAAAAGAAAAACTTGCTTAATATTAATTACAAGTTTTGGTTACATATAACTTCTTAAAACTTCACATCTCATTTGTTCAGTAAAACTATAAATTTTATTGTGAATTATTGCATGTAAATTGAAAATTTAAATTAAATAAGCGTTTCCAATCATTTAATTAGCATTTGCTAGCTTTCATGTCATATTAGTGATAATTATAATAAACAAATTATAGAAAACGCAGTACACTGTGTAAGCTTTTACAACATTTCATTAAACGTTTATGTAGTGGAAAATATAGTATACGATTTAGCTTAAACTTTTTTGTCTGTAACTAAAACGAGATTAATTTAGGTACGATGTGAATTTCCAAAACCGATTTTAAAATTAAATGCCCCTAAAATACCAATACAATTTCTAGGCCTATACAGTTACACTCTTCCCAGAAAGAAAGCTGCTTGAAACATGATGTTATTTTAACTTTAAAGTCACATTTAAATAATAAATTTTTAGTACACTCTTTATTAATAAAACTACGAAATTTTATTCCTGAAACAGCGAGATAAAAGAAATCTAAAACAGTAACAAAATTATTGACACAAGTACTAGATGTAGCGTGACGTTTATGTGTGTGCGTTGGCTCCAATGGAGGTACATAAGGTTGGGGAAAATGTTGGCACACCCGCGGTCGAATGTACCGCAGTGTGATGACATGCGACTGCTACCGATTTGTCTCATGACTTATGAATGATTTGCCAGATGGCAGCATCCCACAATTCAGTGTGTTTCTGAATTCTAATGCGGATGGTTGTACAACTCTAACAAGAATGTGTCCTTCAAAATTACATGGCAGACTGTGTATACCGCAGGGTTTATATGTACATCTGTCGTAGTTTTCTCAGCAAGAATAATAAAAACTTCAAATGTATAGCGAGATATTTTCCACAACAGCCTTAACAGCACTTTCTATCCCAAGAAAATTTATGTTAATGTTAACTGAAGAATAAAAAACCAACTAGATGTCACTTATTTTATTGTACTTCTTGTAGGCTCAACATGTTTCGGGCATTACTATGCCCATCATCAGGAGCTCGTGACTATGATGTTGATTACCACATTGGTCGCATCGTTCTTGGTTTGCTGTATGTTGGAGGTTAGGTGCAGTTAGGCTGGAGTGGTGTCGAAGTTGCAGGCTCAAGCACGACTGGGTTGGGGTGGTATCCGTGTTGCAGGCTTCAGGCTTGAGCCTACAAGAAGTACAATAAAATAACAAGTGGCATCTAGTTGGTTTTTTATTCTTCAGTTATCACAATGATGCACGGTCCAATAAACGTCAGGTTATGTTAAAGTGTCAGTTCCATATCTTTCAATAGGTAAGAATTACGTCATTTACTGCATCAGACATCTTATGCTGGTCAACTTCCTTGTTAACCTAAGTGCCTCATTGGCATAGAGTTCTTATTTAGATCCAAATCCAGATGATCCCCGCATTTTATTGCAATATGATAGCTCACTCCCCTCCGCACGAGAATGCACCACTCTTCTCTGACTTCAGACATATAATGGTTTATAGTCTACTTTCTTACCTCCTGACTTTATGTACGTTAAGTCAACATTATGGACATCCGTGTTTCCCTCCTGTCAATGTTTGAATAAAGTGACTTGTTTTCGCAAATCTAAGTGTAAACACTATGCCACTAGGTATTTCTCCCATGTCGAAATTCCTGACCACATAAAGACAATAATATAAGCGATAGAGTAGTGAGAAAACATGCTGTCGGAGACAACGTAGCAGCATTTGATGTGTGGATATAAATCGTTTATGAAGAGATATTCCAGATATTTGGCTGCTGTGATAAGTGTGGCTGTGGAAATTGTCGCACAGTTTGTAAGGCAATTTCGCTCTTAAGTGATCTCTTGTACAAGGGCTGCACATATAGTAACCGACTGATTCAATATACGATTTTGCCTGTTCATAAATCATGTAATTATCTCCACGCAGTAAAATTATTCTTTAGTAGTAAATACTTTCTCACCTTCTCCAGGTATTTTGTGGAATAAAGTTCATTGCCACATTGACAAAATCCCGCCAGTTCCATCTATTCTACGCCTGCCTTCCTAGCTTTAAGAATCATTTTAACCACACCCTCGCATATTTGTGTGTGCGTGTGTGTGTGTGTGTGCGTGCCTATGTGTGTGGTTGCGTGTGTGTGTGTGTTTCAGGTCTTCCAAAATTGTTTTTTATTCAATGTTTCCCCACCTAAATCGTGCAAACTTCCTCCTTCTTGGATTCAAATACCTTCTTGAGAAATTTACCGGTGTGCTGATAAGTCCTTAGCCCGAACAGGAAGGAAAGAAGCTCGGAAGCATGTCAGGGACACACGCGGTTTCAACAACATCGAGACGCGAGCTGTCATCAATTTCTTTTCCTCGAAAAATCTCAGTCTATATATAAATTTTCAAAACCATAGAAACGAATGGAATTTTTTACAATTCGTATCTTTTAATATTTATATTCTTAGGCAGCAAAATGGAGGACAAACATTCTGAACGAATGAAGCAGAGGTTCCTAGAATTTAATATGGCCATAATTCTTGATGTATGTAATTTTTATTTGTTTGTGTAGTTTCCATATACTCAAAAGAATCCCATGCACAACAATTCTAATAATTCTATTCTATCCTATAAACATTTTATCAAGCTACTGTCTCAAATACTCGAGGTTCAGATTTCGAGTACCGACCGAGGTATCCTTAAGGTCAGTAACCCTCCCTTCCCTCTTTACCATCGAAACATTATGGATGCGCACTTATATACGAGTGGTGCTGATAAGTCCTTAGCCCGACCAGGAAACAAACAAGCTACAATTACCAAACTCGGGATTTATTCAAACTACTCCCCACGAAGCTCAATACATTTCTTAGCCCGTTGCTCTAACTTTTGCAAGCCACTCAAAAAAATTGAGAATATTGTCCGTCCAACCTGGTCTCCGCGGCAGCAATGACCTCCGCGTCGGACGAAAAATGGCTACCTTTCAATTGTTTTTTTTTTCAGTCCAGGGAACAGGTGGTAGTCCGACGGGGCCAGATCCGGAGAATAGGGTGGGTGATCAAGATTTTGCAAGCCCAGGTAGGCCAGTTTCTTCTGGGTTACAAGTGCCCGGTGAGCTAGGGAATTTTCGTGCAAGAACAAGACCCCTTTGGTAACCTTCCCTCGGCAGGCGTTTTTCCTTCAAAATGTCCTTCAATTGCACCAGCAGAGACGAGTAATACTCCGCGTTGATAGTTTGGCCCTTTGGTAGATAATCAATGAGGAGGATGATATCTTGGTCCCTAGAATATTTCCAGTGGATTTTAGCACTCGGAATTGTTTTGGGTGAGGTGGGCCGCTATGCCTCCACTCCATTGTTTGTTCCTTTGTCTCTGGATCATAGTGATATAATTGCGCCGAAAAATTCCAAAAGTTGCTCAGACGACTTGTACCGTTGACGTTTTCTTTATTCGGGTTCAGGCATTTCGGGACCCATTTCGCGGAGAGCTTCCGCATGTCCAAATCTTCATGAATGATGGACCAACCCGCTCACGTGTGACGCCCAGGTGTTCAGCTTTTGATTTAGCCGAAATCCGGCGGTCTTCCAAGATTATCTCGTGAATTTAATCAATAATCTACGGGTTGGTCCCTGTTTTGTGTCGTTCAGGACGAGGCGCAACACAGGTGGAAAAATCACAACGTTTAAACTGGGCCACCCAGTTTTTGATGGTGGCATACGATGGTGCATGTTCCCCTAATGTTTCTGTCGGAATGGCGTGAATTTACTTCGGCGCCTTGCCTTGCAGGAAAAAAAAAACTTGCGTGGATCCTTAAGTTTCACTGTCAGTGGGATTTTTCACAGTCATTATCGTCTTGATTGCTTTTTTCTGAACGAGATGACTTACCATAACATTTCGGAGTTTCCCTTAATTTCATCAGGTATGTACCAGTGTAGTACCTTATGGTAAGACCGCTGTGCCTCCACTTTATTTCCGATTCGATATATACCGCTCTCATCCAGGAATTCATTGCTGTATGTTTACTCTGGTTTACTAATGGTATGCATAAACAGACTACAAATAACACTCACATAATATTTTCATAAGTCTATCACTGTTCATTTTACATATTTCAGAATAAACTGAAAAGATCTACTTCCGAACCGTTTTCTGCCTTCCTTCCTTCTTTACGTAATATTAACGATCATGTTCGTAGGTGATTTTATGAGGTTTATTTATTTTTATCCTTCAGAAAATATTATTTCAACAATTAAAGAATTACTTTGAGCGACATATGCAGCATGCGTGGGATAGAGAAAAGCGTATGTACTTGTAATAGAAATATGTGAAATGACAAGAATGCTTGGGAGGCCTAGTCGCGCATTGAAGCTTATACTTTGAATCTACTTTAAATTTAAATAATTTGTCAGTGTCTAGAATTGGTTCCTTTAGCTCAGAAAAGGTCTAGCGCCTGGTTCTTATGAAAAAGAATAGAAAATGCAGGATTGCACAAAGACAGAATGTTTATTGAGGCATCACATACTTCCTAAGTGGTCGATTTATTTTTAATTGCAGCACAAGAAAATGCGGCATTTCTTTTTGTAAAAATTGCTTACGATACATTTAATTGACTCAAAGGATCCATGTCAGGGAATGCGCTGTGCCTTTTCGAAAGTGCTTCTTATAGTTCTGGTTCCAAAATTTTCACTCTCCTAAATTAGGTGGTGTCGCATAAACACCCTCTGTACTTTCACAATTTTAAATGTACATACTTTTAAAACATTCTGCTAGACGTGTAGTTATTAGAACGACTAGCACTGTGCTTCTTAATACAATTCCCTACAGGCATAATTTGTCCACGAGGAAGCTTATAGTGTCTCACAAGTGTAACATATCTGGTGGGTATCAACGTATTTGCATTTTAAACCTATTTACATGTTAAAATATCTCTGTTATATTCACAAAGTTAAAATTGGTTTCTGTTTTCCTTGCAATGTCTTTTTTGTTTATTGACAACTCAGGCACTTCAAGTGGGTTAGACATAAAGTGTGTTAAGTTTAATAACAGTAGTATTTATTAAGTTCAGTTCCTTTTAATGCTTCCCCAGTACTTGCCGATTAAAATTCAGGCCTATAGTACGGTTTTAAATATTAAAGTTTCACAAATAAATCAAGTTTCTACAATCTTCTTATATATTTTATTGACTCCTGTAATTATGAGGAAAACAATGATGTTATCGTGTCAATATTAGCCCCTTTGAATAGACAAAGAAAAGCGTAACAAACGGCTGTGTGTCTGCATCTTCCAGGTGCTATAATGGAAGCCTTTATGGAAAAGGATTCACAAAATCCACCGCTGCTTATCTATCTCCCAGTCTACTTTATTGATATTGTTATTGTACTGACAGAAAGTATTTTCAATTTCCTTCGTACGCTTCCATTCTCATTACTTTCAAGACCTGAGGATTTAGACGCTGCTGTCACAAAACTAGTTTCTAGTGCTCTGGTTTTACGTCTTTGTCTTTTTGTTTCGTTAGATATTCTTATACAATCAAAGCCTGTCTACTTGTAATTTATGAAAGCAGCCAATATCTGTTTCGTACTTTATCAGGTGCGCTTATTGTTATGTACCACATTAAAAAATAAGCCCCTTGTGTAAAAAAAGCAGTCCCATTACAGGGCTGGACAGGCCCATTGGGTTCCAGGAAGTTAAGGTCCCCAGATTTCGTGACAACGGCACAGGATGGTGGTAGGTTGTCAGCCTTACGCACCGGCCGCCTTTACCCCCAGGAAATGCTCCTGGTACTCATTTCTCTTAGAGGCTGAGTCGACCTCAGAGCCATAGTGCGATCGGAAGGATTTTATGTCAGTAAAAAATCCACTGACACCTGCTGGGATTTTTCTTACCAAAATATTTTAATTCAGGTACATTGCGTACCTTCCAGCAAATGTGTAACAACTACTGACAGCATCGTTCCTGCAGTCAGAGTCTTCATAGGACAAGGGACATTATCGCTCCCCCACACCAACGTGCCTTTCGATTCACCTCTTTCTCGTACACGTCGCACACATTTCCCTGCCCCCTCACTTCACACTGCACAAGAATGCAAGGTTGACACACTTTGCGGCCCATGTAAAACACTGAGTCACATCCATTCCTCCACGTAATGGGCCGAGGACCGCTTATGCTCGTATGCCTTCATGCCTCTGCGGTCCACGCACCATAATCGCATGGGTCGATTTCCGTTCCACTCCTACCGTTGCCAAAGCACTGTAACAAGAGTCACCCCGGCGTTGCCGCTCCACGGTGTATCCCTCTTGTGGGATCGTGGTCATAGGATCTCAAGATATTTCCCAACGTTGGTCCGGAGATGTTTGGCCTGATACGACTTCCAGCGTGTCCGTTGCAGAAAGTCGCTTTAATCTTGGTCAGTGCATGCTCGACTTTCTTAAATTCTGTACCACACTATTTGCGTCAGTATCCATAACACCGCCCGGTGTCACTGAGGTGGCCATAACCGGAACTGGGATCTCGTTGTCTAGTACGGTGGTATATGGGCCGGGTCAATGTGCAGAATCCATGCTATACGTCGTTTGGTCCAGAGCCAGATCCTCGCCCACTCGCCGTATGCGGATACCCTATGTTGGACCGTGTCTGGCTCTCCGAAATGTCCGCAAAGTGGTGAGTCGACTAGTCGAATCTTATGTAGACGTTCATTAGTGGGCAGTATGTCCTGTCTCACCACATACGAGTTTATTTTTACTGCCTCCGTCGTCCAACACTCATGCAAGTTGGTCCATATTCTTTTCCAATCTGCGGACGGATGAAGTTGCATGATGCGCAACACGCGCGGTGGATTAGCCGCCTCCGCCATCCCTCGTAGTGTCCAGTACACTCTCCTACGCAATATCCGAGGGTGTTCACCCAGCTCGTATGGGTCTGTGTACGCCATTTCCTGGACGTAGGTATGCAGGTATTCGAGGGTGGGGGAAACTGCCTTATGTGGGGGGATTATCTCGCATCCCCTGCAGTCTCCAGTACCTCTGCCATCCCTCCATCATGGTCCCCTCTCGTTGCCCCTGAAGCCAGATCCTCGTTATCGGGAATGCGCGACATTTGATATTCACATTAATGAGACCCCAACCACCGTCCTCTTTTCGTTTCTGCAGTGTTGATAGTGGCACTCGAAAAATGGCGCCCTGCCATATATACCACGCAATGGCCGATATAATTTGCCGGAGGCATTCTATGGGGGGCTGTAGCACTTGCGCAGTTTACCATAATTTGGCGAGCATATAAACCTGTACATATGTAATGCGTTGTGCTATGTTGAGGTCTCTAATGTATGTTCGTCGTCGGGACTGCGTGCGTACCAAGGACGTCAATCACGTCCAACTTTCCAGCGCCGACTGCTTCACGGTGTTCCTCATGTTGACGCCAAGAATCTTTATTTCCTCACTATAGGGTATGCCCATTACATGGCCCGCAGTGTCCCACGTTCCCACCGCCAATGCTCTAGATTTCGCAACATTCAGGTTTGCACCAGTTGCCTTCTCATAACAGGCTATGGCGCATCGAACTATTCTTACGTCCTCTTGCGAAGTTAGCAAGATGGAGACATCTTCGGGGTACGCGATCACCGTGGTCTTCCGTTGCGTCCCATGTGCGCGAAATCCCTGTAGGCGTTCATTCAGATAGTGTAACAAAATTTTGAGATACAAGACAAAGATTATCATGCTAAGGGACCATCCCTGTCGCACTCCACCTTGGATGGGGATGGAAGTAGATATATATCCATTGACTTGTATGACCGATGTGGTGTTTTCGTACATCTCTCGAATACATTCTATGAATCACGCATCAAAACCGTAGCTGCGCAAGACGGTCAGGAGATATTTGTGCGAGATCCGATCAAAGGCCTGTTTGAAATCCAGAGATACTACACACAATGGGCGCCGAGTCGTCTCCGCGTAGGAATGGCATCCCGTACTGTGGCCACGGCGTCGAAGATCGTCTTTCCGGGCACGCCGCATTACTGGCTAGGATGGAGCAGTTCTGCTAGAATGCGCCACCCACGGGCGGCTATGATTTCGCTAATATTTTATAATCTGTAATGAGCAGTGTTATCTGGTATATGAGGCTTCGCATTTTTCGGGATGCAAACTATGACTCCTTGTTTCTGCCGCTCTGATAGTTGCCGATCCCGGAGCATCTGAGTAAGCACTGTTCTCGATCACCTGCTATGCCTTCCCAAAGTACTTTAAAGAAATCCAGTCTTATACAGTCTCTGCCGGGAGATTTTTTGCTGTCTCGTTTGAACGCAGCTGCTTTCAGCTCTTCGCCCGTAATTGGCATTTCGAGTATCTCCCTCCAAGCGTCAGGCACACACCCGTATCCCTTCTCTAACATTGTCCTGACACTGTCCTCATCAACCCCTATGGGGCGACATTATTTCGCATTTACTCACTGAACACTATATCCCCCGCAGATGTCAGCCACACGTGATACTGTTCCTGCACTTTCGAGATCTCTCGCTGCTCCGTCCGTTGTCTCCGTTTAATCAAGTGGAATAGGAACATGCCTTCATCCTGGAAGATGTCTTATTTTCGTATCTCAATCTGTCCCCTTGCCAGTCTAGCATTGTGGAGTTTCACAGTTTTGTCTTTAAGATTATTAAGCTCTGCCCTCTTTTTCGCGTGTTGGATCGGGCGCTCCAGTATGTCATAAAGACAGACGTAATATATGTTTTCCATCTGCATTTCCTCTCGTCGTTTCACAGTCCCTTCACGGACGAAGAGTTTTTTTATGTGCACTTTTGCCACTTGTTCCCACCACATCACCATGGTAGGGTAGTTTTTGTTCGGTTTAGACCATTCTGTCCAAAACTGCCGCAATTGTTCCTGGAAAAGATCCTCACGCAGTAAGGCCGTATTCATCTTCCAAAAACTGCGTCCGCCCCGCATGGTGGTGGCCTCAATGTCTATTCGTATCAACACTGCCAGGTGGTCAGTAAACGCAACGATTCTCGATTCCGCACCCCATTGCACGACACATATATCCTATCAATCCTCGAGGTTCCCCGACTGGTGTAGTGGGTATAGGTAGCGCGTTCCTGGGACGTTTCCCACGTGTCTACTAGGTCAAATCCTCTTATGAATCCTTGCAGGGCTACAATGTAGATTGTGTGTCCTGTGGCGTCCAGGTTTGTAATGACGCTATTGAAATCGCCTCCAACCAGGAGCGATGGTGGAATGCCCCGCAGTAGGTATGGGAATTAGTTCGAAATGGAGTTTTCCCTGTGCCTCCTCCTCTTGGCTCCAGACGGTGCGTAGATGTTAAATAGTGTTACATTTTGGAAATCTGCGGCCATTCCCCAGCCAGTAGGGAGACATACTATGTTCTTAATCAAAACATTGTGTCGTGCCAGGATCCCCGCTCCCCCCCCCCCGTAATGACATCGAAGACAGGCCATGTGACGTCCTGTAGGAGAATGATGTCTATTTCTTGTTTTTGCAAGAAGTCTTCCCGCATCGCTCCCCTGGGTGGCGTAGCCATGTCGTTAATGTTGAGGGTCGCGATTTTGTAAATCTCAGGCATCGCGAGTCTTACTAAGGTGGGGGACGCCTCGTTCTTAAACGAAAGTGATTCCCGTAGTCCTCGATCTACTCCGTCGTCGCACTGGAGGAGTGTCGTCCTGTCTGTCGATCATTTTTGGGGGGGCCTTTTGGCACTAGTCGCTGTAGCTATCTTTTACATCCCGTCCCTGGGCGCTAGACGAACATCTTCTTTGCCGCCTGTACTCCACACCAAACTGCCCCATCCACGTCGATGTTGTCTCTGATGGGCCATCCACTCTCCTCATTACCGAGCTGCCGCCTAACTGGTTGCTGCTCTTGAGGTGTGTCCATCATGTCCTCCAGCCCCTCCCGGGACGGGGGTATGGTCCTTACTGAGCGTCCGTCGCCTCCCCTCCACCTGTGGTCGTTCGCCTGGTGTGACCGTTGTAGATCCCAGTACCCGCTCTTCCTCCATTGCGGGAGAGGCCTCCACTCCCCTTTGGCCTATCGCGTCCTTTTAGGGCGTGGGAGCGCTATCAGGTGCCTGCAGTGTCTCTGCCTCTATATTTTCGGGTGCAGCCATGTCTGTGATGCTATCCACTATTGTCGTGGTGTTTGAAATGGGCCCCCTCTCAGCCACTTCTGCCCATGATGCCGTGGTTGCCGGTCTGTTTTTAGCTCGCTCCCGCCGTCTGTGTGGGCACGCAGTTTGCAGATGATCCGGTTCGTTGCAGCAGTAACAATTTGTCGGCTTCCCCTCGTATGATATGAGCGTTCTGTACCCTGCAACCACCACATGCGAAGGGACATGTTTGACCAGTGACATGCTTACCACACGTACTCCATTGGAAACCCGATAGCGATGGGCATTTGGCCATATTACCGGTTGAATGTCACGTATTTCACCAAATTCACCCAGCGCCATTTTCAAGGTTTTGTCTTCCAATTCGGAGGCTAAGCTCGCCACCCTCACTCGTCGCATTCCTAATCCGACTGCATCGATTCGAACTTTGGAGATTTCGCCGTTCTCGTGTCGAAAATCCTCTTCCCCTTGGGTCGCTGTCAATATTGCCTGCATCCTTTGTGGGTCCCTGAATTTTATGTAAACGTGCCTGCGAGGGCCATCAATTTGTAACATCACTATTTCATATTCTTGTAAATGCAGTGTTTCATAGACCCATTCGTGTATGTCGAACACCGACACACGGGGGCTACGTTAATCGAAAGCACAGGCGATCGTTTGTTGCCGTTCAGTCATGTTTACTAACTCCCGCTGATAACTTGTTGATGTAGTATCACCGCACATACGCGTTTAGTCCTGCAAGAGTAATTGCTCGGCCGGCTCACTTCTTGCCTAAACACAACCACACTCCGCCACTTCTCGAAGCAAAACTGGGATCGAACCAGCGACATTCCGATTTGTAGCACAGCGCCTTAGCCACTGTGCTACCGCGGTCCCGCCAAACTCTTTGTGTACCGTAAGCAATTTCATATCATATCCTAGCCCGTACGTTTGATTTGAGAAAACAACACACAAGGAAGTTGGTTTTCTAAGACCACTGCTTTTCACTTTCAACTGGACATTAAATTTTCCCCACCTTCCATTTATCACCTCGTTGCTCATCACATCCCTCTCATTGTAGTCTAAATGTATTTAGGCTGTACGTTTAAAATTTTCACAGCATGTATTGTTCATATGGAAATTTCCTCTGTTGTGACATCGTCCAAGATCCTACGTAGGACGAGCTGGTTCCATCCTTCAAATGATAGAATGCATCACTCTAATAAAGTCGGTGTCTATAGGGACGTATCGTATATTCTCTAATCTAATCCGCATCGTTTTTACAGTTTCGGATGGCTAAAAAAATCATATGAGGTTAGAATCGCGTGCGGATTAGATTCGCAGTCGTGAGCCGGACTTTGAAAAAATGATATAGCCGCTGTACGTGCCGTAAGAACAATACAATACAATAATTTATTATTTTATTTATTATTTATAATATTTATAATTTATTATTCATCACACTCGCCGTCATCACTCATAACTGAATCGTTATCCGTCACCCAGTCACTGTCATCTTTATCTTCACTATCGTCCTCCAATAGGTGCGGATTAAAACCGCGAACTAAATTTTTTTTCGTTTAAGAAATCGGCGAAAACTAGTGCGGATTAGATCCGGGTGCGGATTAGATTCGAGAATATAAGGTAATTTCACAATCATGAAAACCGAGGCAACACGATCCTTGGAAACGTTACTGTCAACCTACGATACCACACGACGTGAAAATTCTGAAGTCAACCAACTTATGTACATTCATTTCTTTTGGTGTTACAGCTTCGCAAGAGACATGTCGGAATGCACTTTTTTACCCGCCATTTGATTCATTCTACCAGAAGTACTCCGTTTATGATTTTTTAATTAATGAGATAGAGCCTGAGCGATAATGACTGTTAATATCTTGGTTAACTACTTAAATTTTTAGTAGTTGTTTTTGTTTTTGGCGGTGTTGGTGAAATGTACTTTCCATTACTGTGTCATTATCGTGGCAAAAAGAACTCTATACGTTTCCATTTGTAAGAGGGTTCGCAAAGTTTCGAAAAGAGACTATCGATTTCGTCATGTGTGTCCGTGTGTCCTGTCTTGACGTCCGCATGGCACAACTCTACTCCCACTGGACGGATTTTTATGAAATTTGATTTTTATTTTTCTAAAACCTGTCGACGAATTTCAAGTCCATTAAAATCTGACAAAAAATAAAAGGTACATTACTTGAAAGCCAATTACATTTATAATCATATCTCGCTCAATTATTCGTAGACGAAAAATTTTCAGAATAAATTTTACGGAAAATCAAAACACACATTTTATGTTCAATAATTTTTTTTTCGCATATCATGCCGTTTATGAGATAATGTGGAAAAATTTGGTAGAACCGAACAAGCCACAGATGAAAATATGGCCCATACGCATTGCATGCTGGATACCTACGGCTACAGACACACCCAGAATATGTAATACTTATTGATTTTCCACTGTAGCAATAGTTACATAACGTGTGTCAGTGTTACGTTATACGTAAACTGCCTGTCTTTTCTTATTGATGACCTAAGTCTTAAAAAACGGAAATCCGAAAACTGTCAGACGAATGCGTGTTTACTGACAGAGAAGGAAAAGGAACATGCGACAAAAGAAGACCCTACTTCCGGAACTAAAAGTGCTCTTAGTTCCCACAAAGAAACAAGCTCCAATGTAGAAAGTGATGGGCTTAAAATGGTGTCAGGGATGAAGAAAATTTATGGCAATAAAATAGGATATCCCTCGATAAGTTTCTATAAAAAATAATTTGCACTGCTCTAAGGAAATATCTCACAATATCCAAGAACACCGTAACGTTCTCATGCAGCCGTAGAGAAATACGAGCCAGCCAGTTTCCCCGGTAAGAAGTGTCAAATTGCTTATGCAGTTTCCATTGGTTCCTGAGGAAGGGGAAGTCATGTGAGTTTGTAAGATATAAATTTGAAAACCGTAAATCGTAAATTCGTAAATAAGATTTAATTGTTCGGCCGCGCTTTAGCCGAGGGGCGTCATGTCGTCGAAATTTACGCAGGGATTCTCGCCTTCAATCCCAAGACAGTCCATCTGGAAATGTCGTGAAAAAATATTGAACAGGAACACATTTTGTCGCGCACTTCGGCTCTCCCTACCAATCACTACCCCACAAGTGTTCCATACTCATATATTATCAGGGGCTGGTTATTTTGAGACCGGATTACGTTACCAAGAGACTCAGTTTGTCTCGACTCCTTCCAAAAAGACATTGATATTTAAGTATTATTTTTGTAACCCAATGTTTGACCTATTGTTTCCTTTCAATAACATCCAGAAATACCATCTGCCTCTTAGCCTTTCAATCCACTGTCCACCAACAGGCCGTTCTTTAAACTGAAATTAGTAAGCACATTACGTCACTGGAGGCCACAAAAAATCAGCTATTCACTACAATCCAATTTTTCCTTTATTAAGAAGTTCGTAAAATAAACTCCGGTCCTTAAAATCGACGGCACTGACGAAATAAGGAACCAATTCGAAATACAGCCTATACATTAGATGGACTTACCATGATATATCATTTCTGCCTGAAAGCCGAACTGGCATCATACGACACCTGTGTTTAGTACAGGACGCGATTTCTCTGAGCTCAGTGTAGTAATAACGAAAAAGAGTGGAACTTGTTTTCTGGTTTGAATGGTTGCATTAATATTTAAGACTCATTACAAAATCAGACGAGAGTTCATCCTCTGCTAAACAGCAGCTTGGGGCTGAAGTTGCTTGCGGTGTGTAATTTAATTAAGCGATATTCTTGTTTTGTGTGCGCGTTGCATAACGTGAAACCGACAGTGCGTGAGATGAATGCATGATGCGGTTCTGGCCCGCGAAACTATGTTTGTTTATCAAAACTAACAATGTGCTTTAATTTGGACGGCAGTAAATAACAGTTAGCATCACAACACAAAGACTACTTGCTATGTTTGTATTCCAGGCTCAATAATATTTGATTTCAATATAATTGTAGATACAATTGAATAGACTGGATGAAATGTAATAGAAAAATGCAAATGCATAACAACAGAAAAAATAATACATTTATTATTAATCAAATAAAAGCGTTCCCATGGAAAACTGCTTCAAATATTCGGGTCATGGAAATGCAGAATCAACATTATAAGGACTGTAGGAGTGCATTGCCCTAACGTTATTGAAGGATGTGTTTAAATTTCGATATTAGAGCGCTTTTGTGCACAGGGATGTACTTTGCAATTTTTAAAGACGCCATTCCATATTTTATCTTAACTAAGTTATTTCAAAAACATTTCGGTCAAGCAGAAGTACTTTATTATAAAAGCTTTTGTAAAAATAATTTTATTTCACCAGATTATTTGGGAATAATTGGAATCTACTTCATTATTACAATGGCTAGAAAATTTCTACCTTACATTACATACATAATTTCAACAATGCTTTATCGAAAATAGTTGGAAAAGGCTCACGTACTGTACAATACATTATTTTATATTATGTTTGCTCTTCTTAATGACCTTATTAGCAGCCCAGAACGTATAACATCAAATGGTAAATTCATTAGCGAGTACTTACTAATGTTCACGGTAGGGCACGTAGTTTATTTTGGGGTACCATTCCGTCAGTTTCCAGGAAGGATTGGGGAAATCACTAATTCATGAGTTAGGATGGTCGGCCTGCAGGTATTAAGCCCTCAGAACATGACAACATTTTTCCTGACGAAGGAAGCAGAACCAGTCTCCGAAACGTTACGTTTTATTACGAACGTAGGAAATGAGTAACACAGTGAAGGAGACCAATAAGGAGCGCTTAACAGCTTAATTGCTAATACTCTTAGATTATTTCTCTCTGATATCAACAAATAATATCCTCGGTTTTAATGTCCGCCACATGTTGATGGATCAGCAGCAGCGGAAGGTAACGAACGGGTATATCACGTTTCCTGTTCACACATTCCGCTACCCAACGTCATCCAACCCTGCTCATCACAGAGGACTAGCCAGCAGATTTAATCAAATAATATTAATCCTACATAGCAGGCACTCACTGAACTTTGGAAGATGCATGTTTATAGTACCAAGTGTACTGTGTGCTTGGAACCGGATACAGAGGGGAGAGAGTCCTTCATTTTTAGGCTCTTGTGACCGTGCGTTATGAACGTAGGGTGAAGAGAGAGAAACCAACAAGATGCAACTAATCTGGTGTTTATTGTCAAACTTCTATATCAATATGTTTCGGGCATCATTATCCCCATCTTCAGGATGCATCTTGTTGGTTTCTCTCTCTTCACCCTACAGTCCTCTATGTTCAAGAAGACCTTTCGTTTGAAAATACTGGAGGATATCCAGGTACTGCTTAGGCAACCCACATCTGCCTCAGGTAATTATACTTATTATTCACTAAAATTTTTCAAAATAGGTCTCGCACAGAAACATTCCGAATTCAGCCCACATGTGGGAAGCCCATACTGGAAAATGCACGATTTGATTTCTTGTGCTGTAATAATTTTATTTTCTTCCTTGTTTGCAGATTCCTTCTTCTTTATTCTTTGAGTATTTTTCCATCGCAACATTTGTTTCTCCCTTTTTTTAAGATTTTCTTTCTGTCTTTCTATCCTTCACTTTTTCTTCCCTTGACTTTGTGTTTCATCTTTCCTGGCTTCAATACGAATATTTTTTTTCAAAGAGCTCGGTCTCGAAGCCGTCTACGTTATGGATCTGTCCGACGTGATTGGAGAAGAGTCTCTCTCTCCCCCGCCAGTATCCACTTGAGAAAAAGTTACAGTACAAGCCACATGCACGATCAATCCACTCACCAGTACACAGCTTCTGTATGACCTGGTGCAGTTCTTCTGCTCTTTAATCTGGGGAAATTCCCTTTAAATGTATGCTTAAATATTACACAACAGTGAAAGGTAATACATGTTACTGGTCTATAAGGACATTAATTATTCAAATAGGCCTATTGCTAACCCATTGTTTGCGTAGGAAATTCGCTAGCAACAGCTCGATGGACTTACTGCCGTGTGCATATTGAGTGAGCAACAAAGTTCCACTACTTCTTCACTCCACTTAACGTTTCTTTGACATGGACCAAAATAGTAACACAATAAAATTCACAAAATTCGCTTTACTACGTAATTAATATGTAATATGCAATATGTAACATTAAGAATCGGCTTCTTTTTAGGAAACACTTAATTTTTTTCATGTCATAAAAACCCTGATATAGCAATCACTACATACATATTTGCGTGACCAAAGCCAGATAATTTTACTGTAAGTACATCCGTTTTAACCTGCACCACTTTATAACTTAATTTCTAGAAGATACTTTTTGGTAAAGAAAAGTGAAGGAAAATGTCAGGCAAAGTACGAGTGCTTAAAAATCCTTAGCTTCTTAGGTTCTTTTGTGTGTAGCAGCTTCGCCGGTGATTCTGATTGTTCGTAATAGGCACAACTACACTGTTTTAAAATTTGTGGTTTCAGTATGGTCAAAAAAGTTTCTTATCGTTAAAATAAGAAGTATATATATATATATATATATATTAGAAAATGTTAATATTGTGTTTGTTCGTGGACGCTTCTGTTAGTGTGGCATTGTGTTCCTTTCGCAATATACGTCATAACCCGAAGTAGACTGGCTCCTGTAAAAATGGTAAATGTGGATATCCGACAACAATAAGCACACAACTTATACAACGCTTCTATTATATATATATATATATATATCATATACACCATATATATATATATATTTTTTATATATACGTAACTTATTTAACGATAAGAAACTTTTTAACCATAGGGTAACCTTAAGCTTTAAAGTAAGCGCAGTGTTACCTATTACAAACAATCACCATCATCGACGAAGCTGCTACAGACCAAGGAACCTGCAAAAAACAGTTTCGCAGTAGCTTCTGATTTTTAAGAAATGGTATTGTGCTCTTCCTGTAGGTGGTACACATGTACCGGAACATGCTGGACAAGCCCAATTCATATTTGTGCTGATTAAGAATGTGCATTTATTTGGTAAGTAAATTAGTGTACTCCGATATAAAAATGGTCGGAATTGACAGCTTTAAAATGATTGTACTTAGAGCACGGTAAACTTGCTTCCTGCGTAAGAGGTCCCGCGGTATGACGCTCAGAATAGAAGCCGGTTCACTGCTTCTTTATTTCCCTCTTCTCTAAAGCACTGAATCCTGGAGGCTATCCGTAAAATAGACCCTCATCCTCATTTATCACATTCTCTGCAGCATGTCACATGTCATAAAATTCTGCATCGATATAATTAGACATGTGCAGCTGAGAAAGGGTTGTTAAATAAAAGAAGACGCAAAAAAGTAAAAAATACGTAAACACAACACGAAATACAGATCTGAATCATATGATATTTGTGTCTAATATATTCTACATTTGTTCAGAATTCAGCAATATAACTTTATAACGTATTTTACATTGCAATATTCTTTGTACAGCACACTGTGAAATGCAATCCAGCTTATACTAGCCCTTGGCTCCAGATATGTGGCTATGGATTGCAATTTCGTTTATACTCACGGTAGTATAGTGAGTATGGATGATAACAATTCATATTAAACAAACAGTAATTATGAAAAATCTCATTAACCCATTTCAACCACATGACCGCGGGGCGCAGTGCTGTCAGAGACACGGCTGTCCATCGTTCCTGCGCACGGCATAGCACGCCACCCACACACCCTGGGGTATTTGTTATGGGATAAACCTCCATGCTAGCAGCGAAGCATGTGTGGCTCATCTGGTTAAGAATGATTTGCACAATGCGCAATATCGAACTGAGTGGCACAGTCTCTGATTTTTATTCAAAGCACCCTGTTTTCTGTCAATAATTTCGTATTCATTGAAACAAAATTCCTGATAAGTTCAGAAAATATCAAATGTTGACGCTATTCCAACATAAAAACCACTTTCCATATTCTTACAGAGTTTTAGGATCCTTCGTCTTCCGATAACAGAGTGAAAGTCCCACTGCTTTGGCTCGATCCAGGGACTTCAGAAGTCATTTCAGTACCTTGCATTGTTTGACCGACTGATTGTTATATTGTTTATCAAAGTTATTTCAGCTACAAATATTCTATGGAATTCACTGCTATGGTTGCATGATTATTAATACTGGAAGCAAGCATAGACATCTTCCGGAAGGCACGCGAATCTAGTTAGGAATTCGGCAGCCTGAGGTACGAACTGCACTTAAGTGAATGTTGTGTGTATCTTTTTCCTTTCTGCACCAAAGTCATTACTGCTACGTAGTTTGCTATACGTCCTACTGTACAGAGTGCTTACAAAGTCGCTGAACTGACCTGTATTTTTCTATGTATGATATTATTTATTATTTTTTTTGTTTCCTATAACGTGTCTTCCGGTATGAGCTTTTATTTTAAAGGAAAGAAAAATACACACTTCAAAAGTTTTTAGTCATAACTTGGGAGTGCTTTCAAAAGGAATGGAATCGTATAATGTTGAAGACAATATGTTCTACATAAAGGGAAATCGGACTTGGCACACACACTGTACATTTGCTCGATTTTCTACAGAATCCTCAGATTGTTAGTGCAAGTTCTGCACATGGCTGGGGTATGGTACAGATTGTTGCACAGTGTATGGATCATTTGAATTTCCAACCACAGAAGACGGCCCGAAGTAAATCTTAGGATGTGTGTGAGCCTCATGCAAATACGAACTTGTGCGACTGTGAAGGCAAGCTGCAATTTACATGATAGACTCCAGCGTGTTCACTTTATTATTAAACGTAACGTAACTTCGTAATATCTGTTAAACTCTGGATCATACTTAATACAGGTATATAGAACGGACGGTCGATTAGATATTTTAGCAAATAGACACACAAGTGGATTACTGACAACACAAGGAGCTGCAAACACATTGGCGTTTCTAGACAGCGCAACCGCGCAGTAAACTTAGTAGCAGAAGGGTCAAACACTCCTGTAATAGCCATCTGTGGTGCTAATGTGAGGATCGCTTTTTGATGAATCCGACTGTATTAATATGTGATAATTTTTAGGAGCAGTCTTTGCCGCTCAGATTGTTGGCTGTTATATACTTTGACTGTGACAATATACGGTAATGTTTGGCAGCAACCTAGCCAATCAGGTTGATTGTTGTTGAATGACTTTGACTGTTATAATGTGTGACAATGTTTGGCATCAGCCTTTGCCAGTCAGACTGTTGGCTGTTAAAAACCTTGACTGTGTCAATGTATGGCAATATTTGACAGCAGTCTCACCCATCAGAGTGAGGCTGTTGAATGACTTTGTTACGAAATGTGGCAATGTTTGGTAGCAGTCTTTACCAATCAGAGTGTTAGTTGTTAAATACCTTGACTGTGATAGTGTATGATAATATTTGGCAGCAGCCTTGCCAATCAGAGTGATGGCTGCTGGATATCTTGGACCGTGGTAATGTGTGGTAAGGCTTGGTGGCAGTCTTTGTTATACAGAGTGATGACTTTTGGATAACTTTGACTGTGATGTTGTGTGGTAAAATTTAGTGGCGGGATTCTCAAATAAAGGCGACGAATCTTCACGCTCCTAACGGAGTTCCCTTTCTTGATCAGCTTAGTAACTGCAAATCAATTTCAATAAAGACATCAGGCCACACAATGATTAGTTACTTATTCACTTAATTAGTATCTCCGTACGTAAGCAAATTTGATACTAAGTTATATATTTTACCCATTTTGCCATATTTTTGTAGGGAGGAGATGAATATTTACATATCAAGGACCTGAGTAAACACGTAGTGTTGTTTAATACGGTGTTGTTGTGATAACGTTGTGAATTATTGATTTTGTAAAATTATCATAAATCTGATAGATAATTTAAATGGTAGGTGAAGTTTCGACGTGCTGTGATCAAAACAACTGACAGCTATCATACCAACACACCGTACGTAAAAACGTGGTGTTATTCCCGACAGTCAAATTCAGTGCGACATTAGTATTTCCAGCCAATAAAACTACACTTAATTAACGTCAGTAAAAGGAAATATAGATGACGTGGAATTGATTAGATAGGGTTAATTATACAATAACACGGTGATTAAATATAATCTATTTAAACATATCTACAGTTTTTGAGTTACTCTAGTTTCTGAATTATCCAATTATTATTCATTGCATTAATTCCAGTTTTTTTCAGCCTACAGCTGTTGTACTGAATCTGGAAATTAATTCATGCCTGATGACTAGCAGAAAATCTGCTTACGTTTTAAAAATGGTTGATCCGCAATAGTAACACTGAAGAACAGTTACAGACTTCGAAGACTTTTAGTGTATAAAAATAATCTTTAATACTATTGTGCGGAATTAAATAATATTTTTTAATAATTATTTGAGTTCTTTGTTCATTTTCCCTGACTAAATTTCTTGTTAAAAAACTTTAGTCTTCTCTGCATGGAGATACTTCTACTGCCCGTTAATTCTGTTATAATTACCTTCGTGAGGGAAAGATATTAAAACCAAAAACAACAACTTGATAGTTCTATAAGCTACGTTAATGAATAGCAGTAAAACGTAAATGCGTGGATTATTTGTCACATGATCTTTACTGTAGCTAAAAAATGACTCAAAATTTTTAACTGAACTAGTTGCGACTTTCGAGTAACCCTTTTTTTCAAACTAATATCACTTCCCGAATGAGAAGTGAGTTGACGCGGAGACAGCGTTTTATTATACCCTTCCAAGAATCCATTTCCGCCGGGACATCCCGGTGAAAAACCACAATTTTTGAGACTGTCTTCATAACTTTAGGAACCTTGGTACGTTAAGAGAACTTAAACAGAGGTGTGCTTGGTGAATGAAGATTTCTTCAAACGCGACTGTTTAATACATTCTGATACAGGAAGAACATTTAACAGTTTAAATGTGCTGTTACATTTAGTCTGTCTGGCAACAGATGTCATTCTTATCGCTTTATTTTCAGTGTTGATGCTCTTCCTTCGAAACAGAAGGTCATTAATTGCAGTCACACAAAATTTGTTTAAAAAACATTTTCACCTCCGAAGTTTTCGAAAGAAAAGAAACAAAATGAGCAATTGTTATAGTACCATAAATGTCCCGAGATAATTTTCTTTCTCACAGAAATAATGTACACGTTCAATTCTGCATATTAAGAGCAGAATCATGTAGGAATGTGCGTGCATCGATAAGGCGTTCAAATTTGATCAGCAGATAAAGGAACGTCCCTGCTCGTATGGAGCCTGAATATGTACGCTCTTTCCAAAAACCCTTAAATGGATCTAATAATAACCATAAAAATAATAATAATAATAATGTGTTACTACGTCATAGAGCAATCGTAAAACTGAGAAGGCTTAAATAAATTGAGCCAGCCAACAAGCTTGGCTGCTGTCAGCTTAGAGCTTACCTGAAGCCATAGTTTTATTGATGTATTTGCCGTACAAATAACATAACAAAATCGTACAGCTTAATTTCAGACACACTGTGAGTTACGTACAATCGTTACTGTTTGCAAATAAGGGCTGGCGTTAACTTCAAACTTCACTAATACCGTCAAGGTATGAAAATGCTATCTATGTTGTCGACAACATTAAAATATGTAGCCGCTCAGATAAGAAATCATAAACTTTACAAACGACTTGTTATTGCCCAAACTCACTGCACAAAGGGAATCAAATATTAATCAAGAAACACACTCGGGATTTCCTCTGAATAAAACCAGCCTGGGCCTTAAATTGAACATTCGTCTTCAATCCAAGATATAATACCAGTTTGACATCCACATTAAGACGTCAATATATTATGTAGAGCTTATCAAGATCACCTACAAAGACAAACGTATCAACAGTACATATTTTTGTGGAATCTGTAAGTCCACAAAAATAGTGAAACTGCATTACAATTGGCCACCAAAAAGAACGTGAGTTCTTATCGTAGCTATTATCGAAAAACAGGTGACGTTCTAAATCAGGCCTTTTGGTTATTACCTGGCAAGTATGTTATCATTACAGTAGTTAAGCATTATCTGCTGTTTGAGACTACACAGTTTTCTTTGATTTGTGGCATAGCTCCCTCATACAGGGGCCCATTAACTCTCTCGCAAAACGCACATTCAAATGTGGAGTTCTTCATAATTATCTGAACGCGGATAGTGGTTTTTTAAAGTACATGACTTGTGGAGATTTTTCTGCTTCTCGTAGATTTTCCTTTTCCGTCTGTCTCTTTATTCTAAGTAACGAACGAACCCTAATCATTGTAAAAAGGCAATGTTTCCAAGGCAAAGTAATCCTCTGTACTTATATGAAAAGAAATACATACACTTACTACAAAGATAATTTGAAATCATGGACATCAGAGAACTCTTATGGTTCTAACGGGTTATATAGGCAGCATAAAATTAGGAATATTAGTAATATAAATTAAGATTAGAGTGAAAATTAAGTTACCTTTAAATACTCACATTCAGATTCCGTCTTACAGTTACATGAATACATCACTTCTCAGGAAATAGGTTTTCCTCTTACGTTACTAGGTGTTACATTAGAGTGAGCAGAACTGTCAGACCCATGTGAACTGCCCGAGGTACCGTGAGACAGTGATGGAGCATGTCCTAAACACGGCAGCTGCGAGGACGTAAGGAACTCCTTGGGAAAACGCAAGTTTCGAGAGAATATATCATATTTATGTAATTAGAACAGCGTACGTGAAGGTAGGCAGATTTAACTCGCAGTTAGTCTGCAATGAATGAAAGCCTTTCGAAACAGGCATAACATCCGGCAATAATTGATGTCACCTTCTCGGCACTAAACCGGGACTCTATTACAGCCAGAACATTATCAACTGAGCTTATACTTATGACTATTCAACCCATCAGATATAACATGCATAAACATGAAATGTTACATTAAAATCTTCATTATGCTAAATGTTTCGTCATGATAGGCATCATCATCATCAAAACTTTTCCATTAAAATACAATTAGTTCCTAAAAAATTGTTTTTCCCCCAACAGAGCTCCATGTATTGTTGCTGCAGGTGTTGTTAATCAGTTGAATTATGCTCGATAAATTTTTATAATGGCTGACCACAGACTGCTGGATTCAAGATAAAATGGAAATTATTGTTTACATACGTTAGAGAAATTGGATACGAATCTTATGTAACGGCCAAGAATGGCTTTACTTCACTTAGATCTCGTACCGAAGACACTTACCTCTACTTCCTAGTGTACTGCATTGGTGGACAGTCTTAAAAGTTCACTACATGCCCGTGTGAGAAAATGCAAATGGAAAATTTGTTGTAGTGGCGGTGACTACTTTGAGAATGAGAATCCTTAACATATATGGCATTTTCCTGATACCCAAATAGTTCAGAACGGTGGTGTAAGAAAGACCTTCCATTCAGAAAGTTCACTGGTAGAAATCACTAGGATATTGTGATGACTTTGCAGAGTGTCGCTTTCACACTAATTCTTCATCATGGATCGCATCCTACCTTCAGATCTGCTCTGTTGTTTGTTAGTATTTTCTGTATTGTCAAAGGAAAACGAGCCATCCCGACCTCAGAGAATGCTGTTTGTGACATATCTTTAACAAAGCGGACACAGACCAGAAAGCTGAATGTTCCTACCAAGTCAGGTGTGGCACAAGAAATTCAGTATACCATTCAATATCCGTCATCAAGTTAGAGTGCGCAAACTTAAAAAAGTTACTAATGACT
>Ga0131853_10001127_pt1 | contig 48631 bp, 51 predicted proteins | sample TergutLab28metaG_FD_92764 | JGI IMG/M metagenome (GOLD analysis project Ga0131853, IMG submission 92764) | Labiotermes labralis P1 segment gut microbial communities from Petit-Saut dam, French Guiana - Lab288 P1 (version 2) (version 2) | ecosystem: Host-associated > Arthropoda: Insects >... | reverse complement strand
TTTTTTGTACTAGGATCTCGGCTGAAACGCACCGAAAGGTGATTTTGTTCTGCTTTAACATTTTTAGTGTTTATGTTATACTTTAAGTTATGAAAATCTTAATTATTACAACCGGTGGAACAATTGGCATGGATCAAGACAGTGACGGTGTTAACGTTGCGGATACAAACAAAACAGACAATCTTATAAGGATTCTTAATTATAAAAAAGAGCGTTTAGGCATTGCCGAAATTGTATCAAAATCAATTTTAAATAAGGACAGTACAAACATAGTAATGGACGATTGGAAAATCATAGTTCAAACGATTGTTGACAGTTATGATGACCATGATGCTTTTATTATTACACATGGCACAGATACTATGGGGTACACAATGTCGGCGGTTTCGTTTGCACTTGGAAATCTTGGTAAACCTGTTTGTTTCACAGGGGCCCAGGCCCCTATCGGTGTTATTGGCACAGACACGATTATTAACCTTGACAATTGTTTGCGTGTTCTTGCCGAAAGAAAAGACCTTGTTGGTGTGTTTCTTGTTTTTGGGACGCAAATTGTAACAGGAACAAAGGTTAAAAAGCAAACCGAACTTGATTACGATGCATTTAAATGTTCGCGTCGTTTCAGGGGACTTGGTGTGATTGGTAACCAAATCATATATAATGAACATGAGATTGCGTTACATCTTTCTTTTCTTAAACCTTATGCAAAAAAAGCAGCACAGCTTGACGTAAAAAATGCTTTTGAACCAAACATAATTGCATTGTCCGAATTTCCATCATTAAACCCCGATATAATAATCAATCTGGCCGACATAGGCGTCAAAGGCTTTGTAATTCGCTCATACGGTGATGGCAACCCAAACGTTGCGTCATTAAATGCAACTTATAACTGCTTGCGATCTGCTTTTGATTTCTTGCGAAAAAAGAAAATTCCTATAATTGTAACAACTCAAACGCCTGGTGGCGTGGCATCAATGACACAATATCAACCGGCAATTTACGCACGAGAACTTGGTGCAATTCCAGGCAACGATATTTCAATAGAGGCGGCAACCGTCAAACTCTCATGGTTACTTGCACAAGGATTTACATATGAAAAAATATGTGAATTACTTGTAACCTCAATTCGAGGTGAAATACAAAAATGTTAAAGATTAATTTAAAGATTGTTCATCAGGGCATACCATTTATATTCAGTGCAGAGATAGAACAAGGTAAACCACATACATTCGAGATAGGTGAAGAACAACTTGCGGATAAATTATTTTTTTTATTATCCGGCCTTAAACCATTACCACCACAACAAAGTTTATTACAAACTATGAGGTACCAGCATCCAGATATAGTCGTTCCAAAAGGTATCGATGAAATAAGTGATTCACTTGATATCGTTAATTTTTCACGTTCGTCATTGAACAATGTACTTGCTATTGGAGATCCTACAATGTTTTTGTCAAAGGGAACAAGTGTTTATAAAAATGTTTACACTGTACTTCGTGCAAGAGATACCAAGGTTGATGCGAAACAAAAAACGGATGAGGTGATTAAGCATTACCAACTCGACCCCAAAAGTAAACTTAAGAATTTGTCAGACAACCAGTTACTGGCACTTTCACTTGCTCGCTCGCATTTTCGCGTGCCGAAATTCATTATCGTAAATAAGTTGTATTTCCTTAAAAATCTTGAAATTAATTTTGATAAATGGAAGGATTCTTATGTTGTGGTGATTATCTGACATCATAGTCCGATAAATCAATTACACGCGAGTTTGAATTCTCTTGATTCACAGATTTGTTACTTGTTCCTGATTTGAAAAAATTTTCGATAAAAAGACCACTGTTCATAAACAATGGTAATAAATTCATCAAATTGAACCCGCCTAAATTAAAACCATTATTTGAATTTTGATTTTTTGTGTCGCCCAGACCACCACTTGACATCATTTTGGTAACGATGTCAAAAAGTGGATTGTTTCCGTTCTGACCACCTCCAAGCATTGAAAGAAGTGCGGATATATCAAAACCACCGATATCATTGATCTTTCCTGTTGATTTTTTTTCCGAAGTTTTACTATGTTCAGAATATTCAATTTTATTTTGTCTACATCTGCATTCAGGTTGTGAATTTGGCTGATCCCGAGTTTTTTGTTCTTGATTAAATAAAGGAAGATTAAAACTCTGTGCCATGCCAAGGTCATCTGGCTCGCTCCAACTTTCAATTTTTTTCATACACATATATATGAAAAAAATTGATGTAATGACTTTCTTGCAAAAGTCACATTAATTTATAGATTCATTTGTTTTATAATTGCCTCCAGACGTTTCTGTTGTTCTGCGTTAAGAAAAGGCTTGATTCTTTCAATGGTTGATTTCATGCCTTCGGCATTGCCTTTGCCTTTTTGCAATGCAACCTGTTTCATAAGCTCTACCATTAACTCGTCGTTGCTGAATTTTGCATATTTGCCAATTGTTTCGCGAACATCTTGTTCTGTTATCTTTTTTTCTTGTTCTGGCTCTTGCTGTTTTGTTTCTTTTTCCTTAAGAACGCTTTCATCACGATAGCCTGCATAATCATCTGTGTTAGAAAAACTTTTTAAATCCATATGGTTATATATGTGACGAGGGTTGTGTTCGTGAAAGGTTTTATGTATAATTGGTACTATGGAAGATGAAAAAATAATTTCAATATTTCAATATTTTGAAAGTTTATTTGGGAAGATGCCAAAATGCGAACTTGATTATGCAAGTGACATAGATTTACTTGTTGCAATAATTTTATCTGCTCAGTGCACCGACAAGCGTGTCAACACAGTAACCAGAACTTTGTTTCAAAAATACAGGACAATTGGAGACTATGCAGATGCCAACACAAGCGAACTTGAAAAAGAAATTTACTCAACTGGATTTTATCGAAACAAGTCCAAAAATATAATTGCACTTTGTAAAATATTGCAAAAGCAATTCCAAGGAAAAATTCCTGACGAAGTCTGTGTTCTCGAAAAGTTACCAGGTATTGGACGAAAAACAGCATCTGTTTTTGTTGCAGAATTTTATAATAAACCTGCAATAGCAGTAGACACACACGTCATACGTGTTTCAAATCGACTTGGCTTTACAACAAGCAAAAATCCATATATAATTGAAAAAGATTTGGCAGGGTTGTGGTCGCCACAAAACTGGGGAAGATACCATCTTTATATGGTTTTATTTGGGCGATATTATTGCAAAGCAATTTCGCCTAAATGCGAAGATTGTGCAATATACACCCACTGCAATAAAAATAAATAATCTAACATAATAATGGGGATGTACAATGTTTTAAATCTGCACTTGATTTTATCTTTCTTTGCTTCGGTTCTTATTTTGACATTGTGCTCACTTTATCTTCAAATTCGCCTAAAAACTTTTTACATATTAGTTACCGTTTCCTTTGTTTCTTTTGTTACTATTAAGGCGGTTTCTTTTTTCTTTTTATAAGGAACATAATTTTCGACTTGTATTCTTAAAATATGTCAATAATCGCCAATATGAAACCAATTATCAAATCTATAATTAAATCATGAATGTTCGCACAAAAATGCATCAAGGCACACTTTATATTTCGCTTGACGGTGAACTTGACCATCATACCGCCGAATTTACACGTGGGCAACTTGATCACCATATGGTTCAAACAAGGGCAGGGCAAATTATCATTGATCTTGCAAATCTTAAATTTATGGACTCGACCGGTATAGGGGTTCTTATTGGCCGCTATAAAAAAATGCGAGATCGTAACGTGCCAATTTATGTCGCCAATCCTTCATCACAGGCAGAACGTATTTTCAAAATGACAGGGCTTTATTCAATTATGCCAAAGGCCAACTAAATCCGAATTTATCAAGGAGACCAATATAATGACCAAAAAACTAATTGCCGACCCAATTAATGCAATGCGACTTGAATTGTCTGCACAGAGTATAAACGAGAGTTTTGCACGTACAACTGTCGCGGCATTTGCAAGTCAACTTGACCCGACTCTGGATGAAATCAATGATATCAAAACTGCGGTATCCGAGGCGGTTACCAATGCAATCGTACATGCATATGGTGAAGGTATAATCAAGTTAAAGGGTGTGCATCTTCCATCAACAGATTACACTATGCCAACAATTGTGATTGAGGCAGAATTATTTAATGACAGTATTCGTATAAAGGTCACAGATAAAGGCAAAGGTATAAACGATATTGAACAAGCGATGCAGCCTTTTCACACAACCAAGCCAGAAGAAGAACGAAGTGGTATGGGCTTTACCGTTATGCAATCTTTTATGGACAATTTAAATGTTTCAAGTCGCCCTAACAAGGGAACAACTATAACAATGCAAAAATTCTTTGTCAAAAATTCTACCCCAAAAGAAAACGCAGTCTAAAGGGGAGGGTACAAAAATATGCTTACTGTAGAACAAACCAAAGCCCTTCTTATCGAGGCAAAAGAAGGCAGTGACAGTGCCAAAACCGAGTTACTTCAACGCAATTCTCCACTTATAAAAAGTATAGTTAAAAGATATATAGGAAAAGGTGTTGACTATGATGACTTGTATCAACTTGGATGCATGGGTTTTGTCAAGGCAATTAATAAATACGATGATAAATATAATGTAAAGTTTACAACTTATGCTGTTCCTCTTATTGCCGGCGAAGTAAAACGCTTTTTACGTGATGACGGTACAATCAAGGTAAGTCGCAGTGTTAAAACGCTTTATACAAGAATCAAGCGATTCCTTGCAACATGCCAAGGCAGAGAGCACAGCCCAACAATCGATGAAATAGCAACAGAACTTGAAGTAACGCGTGAAGATATTGTTTATGCAATGGAAGCGGCACAAATGCCTCTTGCTTTATTTGATAAATCCGATTCGCATGGTGATGGGGAAAAGTTATCTATTGCCGAGCGTTTGCCGGCCGCCGTCACAACCGATCCTGTAGATCAACTTATGCTTAAAAATATGCTTGCCGCCCTTGACATTCGTGATCGTAAGGTTATTATTTTGCGTTACTTTCGTAACCAAACGCAAAGCCAAATTGCAAAGGCACTTGGCATTTCCCAAGTCCAAGTTTCTCGCATAGAACAACGCGTATTATCTCAATTTCGCGAACATATGGCGGAGGCAAATTAAAAGTCTCTGTCATACAAAGTTGTTGACTAATTCATATTTAATCTTCTATACTGATACATAAAAGGAGAAAGAATATGAGAAAGATTCAAAAAACACTGATTGCATTTGGTATTGGCTGTTTGTTTTTGATGGCTTCTGTCATCTTTGTGGCCTGTGGGAACAACAATGGAGGAAATGGTATGAAATTAGATTCAGAAATTGCACTTACGATAAGACAGGACTATTTTAATTCCTCTCCAAGAGGGGCAGATATTGAGTCAATTGACTATGTACGTATCCATGTTTATTTTGGGACTTTTAATGGTGCGATTGCAGTGTCAATCGATGATGGTTTTAATTTAATGATAGACATTTGGGGTGGAACAGAAACAGTTGCAGGTAGAACCTTTAATTATCCCCAACCAGGGCATCAAGTTCTCGTATGGCATGATGGTAGTTTTTATACTCTCACACAAGCATTTGAAAAAGGTTTGCTGACAAGTGGAAATATAGGAATAATTTGGAATATTCACCAAAAATAAAATTAAAAACAGGGGGATTAAATTGTGAAAAAGGTTGTTGTATCATTGTTGGCGTTAATTATGGTATATTGATTTATGCAATATAAGTTGTGGTGTTGTGTTAAAAGGGGGAACTGCGTGAAAAAATTGAAACTGATTGCACTGCTTTCTTTGGTCATGATAACATCTATTGTAATGGTAGGTTGCGGAAGCAGAAACGGAGATAAAGGAGAAAACCCAGTCGGATACTTATCGGCTTGTGGCAACTTCAGATTAGAGATTGATGTCAACAAAAAAAATGCCAGCATTGGTGATAAAATAAAAGTCACTTCTACGCTTATAAATTTGAGTGGCAGCGCTGTAGAAATCGAATTTATCCAACGAGATATTTATACATCAGCAACTGGTGAGAATAAGATACATCTCGGAATTCTTTTAGATGGACATATGCCTGCTGTTGACACTAAAGTAAAAAGTGTAAAAGCGAATATAGCAAAAGATAGCGTTTTGACTCGAACAGTTGAGGAAACTTTGAACACTGCTGGAGAGTATCATGTTTGGGCAGAGGCAATCTTTTTTGCAAATGGGAATACAACACCAATTACCTTGAGAATAGATTCAGTTAGAATACAGGTGAAATAAAACAAAATTTTGGGGGAATAAAATGAAAAACTTTTTGTTGAAAAATGCTAAGAAAACGACTTTGCTTGCGAGTTTGTTGATACTTGTTGTAGCAAGCGTCTTCGTAGTGCCACCGCCACAACAAGCAAACTCACAAGTATATGCTCAGTCGTTTAATGAAGTTAGGAGTGTTGATAGTGAACTTGGTAAAGAATATACTCGAGTGATCACAAGGGGTGGCGAAACTTTCGAGAGGGATATTAGGTTTGACCGAACCTTTAGTATTGATGAGGATTTCTGTGATGAAACTATCATCGTTACACTTAGGAGCGCGTACAGCATTCCAAACAATTCTTTTAGTGCAGATGATTTTAGTGTTAATTCAAGACAAAGGTCCAGTGTGATGTTTGCTGATGTAGAAGACTTGACATATTTTACAGATAGTAGAATGAAAAATAAATTTTTAAACTCTGCAACTGCAACAGAGAGGAATTTTTCAGCCGAGGAAAGACACTTTTCAAGTTTCAATCAAATTTTGTCTTTGAGGTTGGTTGATAGCGGCAAAGATAATGTGCTTGCCTCAATTGAAGAACTGGAAACTCTTGACAAGGTCTTGGCGGCAGAGCCAAGTTTCAATTGGGTGCCTGTAACAAATGCAACTGGTCATTGGGGGCTTGACAGGATTAATGTCACAGATGCTTGGTCAATCGCTGGAAATGGCGCAGGAATTAGAGTGGGTGTTATGGAAGGTGGAGTTCTCCCACATACATCATTGGGGAATAGACTGTTGCAAGGAAATATTGCTCCAAATCCAAACGATGCTCATGGGATTAGTGTCGCAGGAATAATTGCTGGGTCTATTTCTGGTGTCGCAAGAGGAGCATCTATAGTGCCTCTTAGTTGGAATGACTTGGTTGGGTCTTTAACATTCGCAAGAAATAATAATGTTAGCATCGTTAATGCTAGTTTTCGTTTTACACAAACTGTAAATGGAGTTCGTTATTCTGCAGGACCAAGCACTGCTCATGCAAACGCAATCGCTGCTTTCCCTGGGCTGTTTGTAGGAGCCGCAGGGAATGCTAATTGGAATAATGATGTGCAAAATTTTCAAGTAGGTTGGGTTGATAGTGGTGCCCAATTCCCAGCAAGTTACAGACTTCCAAATGTCATTTCTGTCGGAGCATCAGACCAACAAGACCGTAGAATTATACCTGCCAACTTTGGTTGGGGTTCTAATTTCGGTGCAACAACTGTTGATATTTTTGCCCCTGGTACAAATATCAGAACAACAGCATTTAATAATGCGTATACCAATGTTTTCAATGGCACCTCTAGCAGTGCACCACACGTCGCTGGAGTGGCGGCATTGATGATATCTGGTAATCCTGAATTGTTATATCGTCCTGATGAAATTAGAAACATATTGATGAATACTGTTGATACCAATGCAAATCTGCAAAACATATCTGTGTCGGGTGGACGCTTGAATGCATACAGAGCGGTAGTTTCTTCTATGTTTCATTTTCCAGGTTATACAACAGTTAAGGTTCCACACGGCATAACAACAATCCCGGCCGAGACCTTCAGAAATAACACCACAATCGAACACCTCATCGTTCCATCAAGTGTCCGTGAAATTGGTGCTTATGCATTTATCGGTGCAACAAGCCTTAAATCAATAACATTACTAAACCGATTAACAACATTCCACGACACCGCAACCGCAGGTTTGGCAAGATCGCAAATCACACTGTATGTGCCAAATGACCATACAGGTGTCATTCAACCAAGACAAAGTTGGGCGGGTTTCAGACAAATAACACAAGGCGAATTTGCAGGGGCAAGCGTACCACATTTTACAAGTAATTACAGTGAACACGGAACAATAACCGCAAGTGGTTATTATGAAGGAGGGCGAGAGCCATTTGGTGCATTTGATGGCTGGGTAGGAACCGTGGCCGCAGGAACAAGTGCAGGGTTCAATGCCTCGCAATGGACAAAACTTGATACTTCTGGATGGATTGAACTTCGGTTGAATTATGCGGTATACATTCACCAGATTCAATTCATAAATCGTTCTGGTTCAGGGCGTACACGAGATGCATATTTTACCGGTGCAAACGGTGTGCCACTTGGTGGCATGTTTCGAGGAAATAATCTTAACAGAAGTTCTACATTTATTAATGTGCCTAACGTAAGGACCCATATCATACGACTTAATGTGCTTAACTCGTGGGGCGATGCAATTGGTGCAAATGAAATCAGAATTTTCACAAATGACCCTTCCGTTCAAAGATGGGTGCAGCCGACATGGACATCGGCAACCAATGAACATGGAACGATAACAGGTGCGGCAAATACCGCAGGGCGACATCCTTTTGGTGCATTTGATGGTTGGGTTGGTGATGTAGGACCTGGAAATGCCGCGGGTTTTGCGGCGGTTCAGTGGACAAGAAATTCCAGAACAGGTTGGTTGCAACTTGAACTTAATTACTATATAACTGTGCATCGTATAGTATTTTATAATCGCTTTTCATCTGGGTCACATCGTACGCGTGATGCATACTTTTCGGGAAGTAATGGAATAAGATTAGGCACCGCATTTGTTGGTGTAAACGCAAGTGCAGGGCGTTCAGTTATTACTGTTGATGGTGTTCGGACAAGAATAATTCGTTTAAATATTACAAGTTCATGGGGAACACATGTAGGGGCAAATCAGATAATAATTCATGCAACGGTCTAGTTCAATATTTGTGAATAGTTTTGAACAGTTTGCAAAAACTAGGCTCATGGAAAAAAAAATATCTGAAGTAAAAAATACTGGTGCTTGTAATAAAGCAAAAAAAATAATCGTTACAGGTGTTGCACTTACAGGTGTTGCCGCATTCATAATCGGTGGGGCGATTTTACCACAAGGTAAAAATGCAGAGGGCACATCAAAAGGCATCAAAGGAATTGCGGTACAAGGTGCGGTAATGGATGCAATGTTTAACGAGGAAATGGGCTTTGAACCCCTTGCCGTTGATGTTGGTTATATGATAAGTCAAATTGAAGATATTAATGGCTTGGGTATCACATCAAAGGCGGCGTTTTTAATGGAGGCAAACAGTGGTAAAGTTTTGTATCATAAAGACAGTGATAAGAAATTGCCGATTGCAAGTATGGTTAAGATTACAACGCTTGCGGTGATATATGATGCACTTGAGGCAGGAGAAATCACCCTTGATCAAATGGTTACCGTATCGGAAAATTCAAGTGGTATGGGAGGAAGTCAAGCATTTTTAGACACAAACAATGAATACAGTGTTGATGACCTTATAAAATCTATTATCATAGCGTCTGCGAATGACAGTTGCGTTGCAATGGCCGAACTTGTTGCTGGAAGTGAAACCGAGTTCGTTGCACGTATGAATGCACTTTCACAGAGACTTGGGATGAAAAACACAAATTATGCCAATGTGACAGGTTTGCCTGCGGTAGGTGCATACAGTACTGCCGAAGATGTTGCAAAAGTATATGCCTATATGATGCAAAGTAAATATTATGGTACACATGAGAAAACGTGGATGTATGATTTACAACACCCAAGTGGACGTGTAACAGGACTTACAAATACAAACCGCCATGCACGTTTTTATAATGGCATAACAGGTGGAAAAACAGGATTCACATCCGAGGCGGGGCATTGCATTACCGTATCGGCAACAAGAGGTGACCTTAGGCCTGTTGCGGTTATAATCGGTTCACAAGACAGTAAAACTCGTTTTTCAGAGAGTGGTCGCCTTATGGATCATGTGTTTGGAGCATATCAAAATAAACTTGTTGTGTCAAAAGATGATGTATTGGCAACGGTCAAAGTCAAGGGGGCAATGAAAGACAAAGTTGATTTATTTGCAAGAACCGACTTTTATGATCTTGTAAAAAAAGGCGATAAAAACCAATCTGAGATAAAAATAGAAGTCAATAAAACAATTAACGCACCATTTACAACCAATGATTCTGTAGGTAAAATCTTTATAACACGTGCAGGAAAAGTTGAGGCAGAAATTGATCTTGTAAGTAATACCAATATAAAAAAACTTGGTTACTTTGGCTCGATCAAGAAGATTGTTTCAAAGTACAAAGTTAAAAGTTAAATTTGTAACATTTGATAATAAAGTCACATATATACCCCTAGGAATTAATCAAGGAGGATATATGTTCAGTTTCCACCGTCCACAAGGAACACCACAAAATCATAATCAAGCAATAACACAAAGAGAGCAAGCAAGTATGGAGAGTCTTCGTCAAGCTTTTGGTCCAACTCAGACATCAGTAATGTCGACGCACCAAGATATACATCCAGAGGATGTTCTGCCAAATCTAGGAAACGATTTTGGGCCAGGGATAGCTCGTGTCCCTGCAGCAAACCCACAAATTATGAGACCAGATGTTTCAATACCAAAACATATCGCTCCATCAGGTCACGAAGTTCAAGAGCATAATATATGGGAAAACTGTCCTCAAGGCCGTTTTCGAAGACACAGCAAGAATGCAAGAACACTTCATCAAAGCCCGTATCTTTCTGGAAGCAGAGAAGTTGATATAGATCGCTCGCAACTTGCACGGACGGTTTCTGGGGAAACTGTTGGTGTTGGATAATCATCGAACTAGGTTCTAATGCCTACCATTTCCAAAACCACTCGCACCTAATTTTTCCAATTTTCTTGGTTGATTTGCAAAATAAACCTTGTTATTTAAAAAGTAAATTTGCCTTTGTGGTTTGGGATTTTCGTTCTATAATGGAATATGAATTTGGTTCGTTCTAATATTGAGTACAAAGTCAAGTTGGCCGATTTCGAAGGTCCACTTGATTTGCTTTTGCATCTTATTAGAGAAGCAAAACTTGATATAAAGACAATTCAACTTTCTATGGTAACCGCCCAATATATGTCTTTTTTACATGGTTTAAATGACCTTGATCTTGACCTGGCATCTGAATTTATAGAGGTCGGTTCCACACTTATGGAAATCAAAAGTAAACAAATTCTTCCAAAAGAAAAAAATGAACCAGTATTGACCGAAGAAGAAATTGAAACACGTCTCAAAGCACAGCTAGAAGAATATAAACTTCTTAAAGAGGCAAGTGAAAAATTAAAACTGGCCGAAAATGTAGACAGATTCTATAAACCTGCGGCACAGTTAAAAGTAATAACAAAATATACAATGGAAGATCTGAGTATCGAGGCACTTGTGTCTGCATTTCAAAAAATAATGCACAAGATTGAACAAAAAGCGGCACCAATAAAAGAAAAACAAATTCGCATGGACAGGTTTACCGTTGCCGATAAAATGGAGGAAATAAGAACGCGTTTTAGAAACAGGAACTTGAAGATTCCATTTGCAGCATTATTTGAAAATGATTTTTCAAAAAGTGAGGTCATTAATACTTTTTTGGCACTTTTAGAACTTCTTAAGAATCAAGAAATTGTCGTCGCTCAAGAGCAGAGATTTGGTGAAATAACACTTATGTCAAAAGAATTTGATGAAGCAACAGAGTCATCACAGACCTATACAATTGTAGAAGGTATACTTGATTAGTAGTTATATTTTTGAGGGGGATATTATGGTAGAGCAAATTATTGAAAACAAAGCAATTGCGGATAAAACATCACCAATTGAAAATCTAGTAGAGCATATTGAGGCGATTCTTTTTCTTCATGGTGATGGGGTAGAGGCAAAAGATTTGGCAAGTAAACTTGAAATGGTCGAAGCCGAAATAATTGATGCTATGAAAATATTACAAAGAAAATACAGTGGTAGTTGTGGTATTCATCTTATAAAATACCGTAATATGTGGCAATTTTCTACCAACCCAATATATGCCAACCGTGTCGCAGAAATACTTAATCCAATTCGTACAAAAAACCTTACCAAGGCGGCACTTGAAACACTTGCTATCATAGCATATAAACAACCAATAACCCGAATAGAAATCGATGATATTAGAGGTGTAGATAGTGCATATGGTGTTCAAATACTTTCTCAAAATAATCTTATAGAGGTTGTTGGCAAAAAAGACACAGTTGGCAAACCTCTCTTATACGCAACTACCGATGAATTTCTTAAGCGTTTTGAACTTGAATCAATTGACAATCTTCCTTCATATGAAGAGTTGTTGTCAAAAATTAAAATTATTCATCAAGATGATGAACTTTATGGCATGGCAAATCGAAGTGGTGCAGATGGTGGAAATTTGCCAAATGCCTAAATCAAAAATAATCGACAAACTTTTTAATTACAGTCATTACCGATTTAATATCTGAATAGATATAGACATGAAATTTAGACGCCGAAGAGGGTATGACCTGCGAAATAATCTGAACCAGTTTTGGCGTGAAAATAAAACGCTTGTAATTTTTTTGTCCATTTTTGTTGTTGCGGGTATAATCATAGGCATTATTGTAACCTTTGATCCGTTTCTTAACCATATGCGAATTACACGCGGATTACTTGATGGAAATGTTGCAAACGTTGCATCTCCCGGCAGAGGATTTTTCAGTTTTATTTTTGCAAGACTTACAGATATTTTCTTTGGCGGAATAATTATTTTCTTGTTCAGTCTAACAAAATGGACATGGATTTTTACATTCATCTATCTCGCATTTAGAAGTTTTTGGATGGTGATAAATCTCTGGTGGATAGTTGATCGTTTTGGCTTTTTCCATGGGGCACCATTCTTTATAATCTATATGCTTGTCCTTGTGACACTGCTTGTTTTCTTTATTTGCATTTCGATTTTCTTTTTGAAACTTGGAAAACAAATTAGGCAATATGGATTTAAATCCGCTTGCCGCTTGCCAGAAATTCGTCGCCCGCTTTTAATGGTTTTATGTTTTATCGCTGTACTTGGGCTTGTTGAATGGTTTTTAAACTTTGTACTTTTATCAAGACTTATTTATATATTTTAATCGCACGCTCTGTTTCACGTTTAAGGTCTCTTTCTTTTAAAACTTGTTTTTTGTCAAACGTCTGCTTTCCTTTTGCAAGTGCAACCTCTGCTTTTAAAAGCCCCTTTTTATTAAAATAGATTCTTGTAACAACACAAGTCACACCTTTTGTTGCGACCGCCTTATGAAATTTGTCAATTTGATTGCGATTCATAAGAAGTTTCCGACTTCGTCTTACATCTTGTTCTTTAACAACACCATTCTCGTAATTTGCAAAGTGAGAGTTTTTTAAATGCACTTCGAAAGTGTTATTTTTGCCAAGCGAGATGTAAACGAAACTCTCAAGAAGACTTACTTTATTTGCTCGTGCTGATTTCACTTCCCAACCATACAGTTGTATACCTGCCTCTATGGTGTCAAGTATAAAATAATTGTGATATGCTTTTTTATTTGATGCCACTTGTTTCATGTGCTTGCCCCTATTACTTTTCGCACTCGCTCGAGTGTTTTTTGTGAAACTTGCCGTGCTTTTTTTGCACCTTCTATTAAGACCTTTTCAACCTCTTCAAAGTTGTTTATATAATATTCGTACTTTTCACGCATAGGAGAAATCATTCGATTCGCAACGAGAAAGAGTTCCTCTTTAACCGTACCCCAACCAATGCCTTGTTTAAATCTGTTCGCCATAGTTTCGACTTCACTTTCTGTTGCGAATAGTTTGTAAATTTGAAAAATCAAACAGTCTGTTGATTTTGGGTCGGTCGGAAGTGAACTGTCGGTAACGATTTTTTTTATATACTTTTTTAATTCGGATTCTGAACAAAAAAGTGGAATTTGGTTGCCGTAACTCTTGCTCATCTTGCGTCCATCAAGACCAGGAAGGGTTGCAACATCCTTTTTAATAATTACATCAGGCACACGTAAAACATTTCCATGTATCGCATTAAAAGACTTTGCAATATCCGCACAAATTTCGATATGTTGTTTTTGATCTTGTCCAACAGGTACCAAGTCAACATCAAATGCCAAAATATCTGCCGCCTGAAGCACCGGATAATAAAACAACCCGACATTCACATTATGATCGGGGTCAACGCCTCTGTCAATTGCATCTTGAACAATAGATTTGTACGCATGTGCCCGATTAAGAAGTCCCTTTGCAGTATAGTTTGCCAAAATAATTGCAAGTTCAAAAATTCCAGGTACATCGGATTGGCGATAGAATATACTTCGTTTAACATCAAGTCCACATGCAAGCCATGTACACGCAACATCCTTAACATATTCACAAAGGCTTGCCCCATCTTTTACCGTCGTCAACGAATGATAATCCGCCAAGAAAAGATAACTTGGGCCTTCTGTTGCATTTGCAAGTTCTATCGCAGGTCGTATTGCCCCAAAATAATTTCCAATATGGGCAACCCCAGTAGGTTTAATCCCCGTAAGCACAGTTTTATTCATAACATAATTATAGCACAGGAAATTATCTTATTACGCACCATATTCACACAGATTCTGCAAATTCAAATTTATAAATCTTATAATAATTTTAACTTGACATATCCCCTGAACGGATGTAATAATTATGCATGAGAAAAATTAGAGTATTAGGAATATTAATGTTGCTTGGTGCACTTGCATTGCCAATTGTTTTTCTTGCGGGATGTGGGCGAGGAAGAGAAGATTTGCACTTTTCAGATACAAATTTTACGGTTATCTTGACAGAAGAAGCAAGCAGACATGCCACCGAAACCGACCGTCAATTTAGTGTCAATGATTTTCTTGATACAGGGGTTGCGTTAAATAATCTATGGGCAACAATAGAAAGTACGCCGGATAGAATTGTCCTGAGGGTAACATTGGTGCATCAAGGACGCGAAAATGTGCTAAATGCAATTAGTTTATTTAAACAAAGAAACGATGTTTTATATGCACATGTAATTTTAGAAAATAATAATTCTATTGCATAAAATTAGGAGGAACCAATGAAAAAGTTTATTGCAATTTTAATGTTTTTATTTGTAAGTATGCCTGTTGCGTTCAGTACATCACCAGATTTTCACAGTGCATATGCATCAATATTTTATACAAATTTTGATGGTTTGAATGCGGACAACATGATAAAAAGTACCGCAACAATTAAAGATGATTTATGTTAAAAAATAAGTTTAATAGCAATATCTTATGATAGATATTATGAAATATCATTTGCCAAATATAGCAATAGATGTAATCATACATGTATGAAGAGAGGTAAGTTGTTAAAATTTGTGTTATTGATTGGGGTTGGGATGATGGTTATTCCAATATTAAGTTTGGTTGGATGTGGACGCAACATCGTTGAACGTCCTGATTTTTGCGACAGACAGTTTAGTGTTAATTTATCAAATAGTGCAAGTCTTGCGATAATTGATCAATCGATTTTAGACGGAGAATTGCCAATTGTATCATGGACATTTTTTCCAGAATTACAAGGTATTGGCGTTGAGAATTCATCTCTTTTTAGGGATTACAATATTCGTAGACAAAGAATGGGATTGTTCGTAGACAATCCCATTAATATGGATACTTTTAATATGTCATTGACAATAACTTTAATACAACCAGACAGGCAAAGAATTGTAGAGTATGTTAACATTTTAAATGAAACGCGTAATGATATTGAATGGGCAAGTGTCATTCCGCTGATTCACTTAAATGAATAACTTTTAGGGGGCTAATGAAAAACGGTGTGTTAAAATTTAGGATAATCGTATTAACTATTTTTATATTTTTATGTAGTAGGTCAAGGTACATCTTTGGCCGCCCCATTCTATGTTCAAAGAGGTCGTATAGGCTAGTTATGTCTATTGCCAATTATTCAAAACTCGTATATATCAGGAACTGATAATTCGTTTGTTTAACACACAAACTATGCTAGTCTTGTGTTATTACGGAAGGAGAACGCTATGGCTTCAAAAATAAGTAAAAAAACACTTGCCATCGTGCTTGCATGTGTACTTGTAATAGGTGTAATTGTTCCTGTTGCAATTGTTTTGATGGGGGGCGGTAATTCTAATCGCATCGCACGAGGCACGTATACACTGAATCATGTTACAATTGGCGAACACACAGTAAATCTTGAGGACAGGGAAGGGCTTGTTGAACTTGTGACCGATGTCGCAACACCAATTTTGACCGAGGCACTTGGAAATATTCTTGATCAATTGCTTGAACCAACTATGCGTTTGTTTTTGGGTGGCGACATTGTCATTGGTGCACAGGATTTAACCAAAACACTTGTAAATACTGTTGTACCACTTATCATTAGGGATACCCAGGCACCATATGGACTGTTTGCAACTTATGAAGGTGAATTTATGCTGTCTCCAGAGGAGCAGGCAACGCGTATATTTGAACTCTTTGGACATCATACTGTACGTACAAATATTGCTAATGAACTTGTTTCAATTTTCCCTGAATCGCAACCTATGAATTTTATAGGACTTGCCGAGGCAATTCTATTTTTCCTTTTAGATCTTGATTATATCGAAGATAATCATCTTGATATGTCATTAGTTGACTTGCTTGTACATCTTGATGTTTTCACACGTCTAGAAGCAGATGCATTCATAACATCAGAAGACCTGTTGAACCACTTGTTCAGCATACTTCTTCCTGAAATTACCGAAGAGGCATTTGAAGACATTTGGACAGACCACGCACTTGCATTTCAAACGATTGCAACCGAACTTGGTGATATTGATTGGATAAAGGATTCTTTGTTTGACATCTTTGCGACCGATATTGTGGATACCCTTGTGATTTTCCGTTCACTCATGGAAAATGCATTGGTGCTTGACATGCTTGTTGATGTTTTATATATAAGTTTTACTCTTATCCCAGACTTTGATGTTAATCATCTTGATACAACCAAGGCAGATGCATTCTTTACTTTTGTTGCAGATGAATTTATTCCAATCGTTTTGGATGCACTTGATGATGTTGCAAACACAACCACAGATGTTGTTGATTCGCTTGTAAATGGTTTGCTTGATGTAATTGTTGCTCTTGGTGATTCTGCAATAATTGATTTCTTGTTTCTTGCGATTCCAGAGGTCAAAGAAATTCTGCCGATGGTTCTAGAAATTATTAACGAAATTCCAGAATTATTTAAAGGTATTATTGATCTTGCCGGTGAAATGGTTCAGTTGAATTTCGGTAACTCTAATGTATTTGGTATACAGGTTGATATACTTGAAGATATGCTCGGTGAAGATGTTACCGATCTTCTTCTAAGTAATGTATTCTATACACTTGTTAACATAGGTGGTACGCGTAACCAAGTAATTATTACCGAAACATTTACAGACGAGGATAACCATACTGCAATTCTAAGCCCTCTAGGTTTCTTTGGTGTTGCAATAGCAGGTGCACTTAATGAACTAGTTCCTTCGTTTGAGCATTTGGGTGCAGCAGATATCTTTAATATCCTTTCACAAGCAATACAATTACAAGTAATATACGACAGTCGTACAAATATAATTTCTTTCGAGGCAATCGTCAATATTGATGGAATACTTGATATGTTTGAAATTGATCTTGGATTTAACTTTGATGTTGAAATTGAACTTGGACTTCATTTTACACGCTGAAAATTGTGATAATAACTTGTAACTTGGATCATAAATATGGTATGATATCATCATGGCAAAATTAAACGATGCAAACATAATATTTAATACACAACCATCCAATTTCTTTGGAAATCCATATCTTGATGCAAGTCTTTTGGGTAATGGAAGGGTGGGTATCGCGTTGACAGGTGCATTTGCAAATGAACGCATTCTTGTTAATCATGCCGACCTCAAAGCTGGTGGTTATACAGGGGTCTTACAAGATGTTTCCGATAAGTTTGCAAATGTAAGAAAACTTTATGCGGATGGAAAGATTTTTGATGCGGAAAAACTTCTTGAAACTGAATTCAAGAAAAAAAACTGTAACCCAAGACCTGATATTCAAATACCACTTTGTCAAATAAAACTTGACTTTCTTAACCAAGGTAAGATTAGCGAGTATAAAAGAATGACAAACATGGAAAGTGCAGAGGTTCTTGTAACATACAATGCGGATGCAACAAAGATAGAGAGAAGTGCTTTTGTTGGGAGAACCACCGATATTATTGCCTATAATATATATAAAAATGGTTTGCAAAAAATAAATTTAAATATTTCGGTTGCACATTTAATCGATGATTCATCAAATGAAGCCAAAGGTAAATCTCTGATAACATGCAAATATGAGGGCGGATATATTTATTTTGCCGCCAAAGAAAAAGCCAATGACTATGGTCTTGTTGCACGAATAATTGTAAATGGAGGTATTCCGGCCAACACAGAGAACGGTATTGTTATAAAAGATGCAGATGAAATAACAATATTGGCAAAACCATTTGTTGGTGGAAATAAAGAAACACAATTCAAAGCACTTAAAACAGAACTTCAAAATATAAAATATACTTATTCCAAACTGCAAAATGCAAATGAGGCAATACATAAGAGGCTTTTTAACGAAGTGAGTTTATCAATTAAATCATCAGAGAAAACTCTGGAAGATTTTCAAGATATGGCAATGCTTGTAAATCAGAGCCACAAAAGCATTATTCCAGAATATTTAATTGTAAAAGCATGGAATTTTGCAAAATATTTGACCATCTGTATGGGTAAATCGCTCTCAACAGGAGGTCTTTGGGTTTCACAGTCTAATATGAAATCACTTGTTTCTTTTGATAACACTGCACAATTAATTTACAATACACTTGTAAATTCTATTGACCCAGATAATTTACTTGATTTCTTTGGCTTCTTTGAGAAATATTCTGCCGACCTTAAAAAGAATGCCGCCCGTGTATATGGAACGCTTGGTTATGTAATTCCAAATAATACAAGTCCTGATTCTGCATTATTTGGTTCTGTTGATTCGGCAACCTTGCATTTTATTGCATCGTCTGCACTTGCGGCCAATTTATTCTATACGCATTATCTTGTAACAGGTGATGTCAAAACACTTAAGAGCCGAATCTTTCCATTTATGAAAGAGGTTTTTAATTTCTATTCGGACTTTTTAAAACTTGATAACAACGGTTTTTACTCTACAATTCCAAGTTACTCTCCACATTCAATCCCTGGAAATACTATAATGGGTAAGCCGCTTGAAAACTTTCGTTTTACTACAAATTCTACTGTTGACTTTTTGGCATTTTCCGCATTACTTGAAAATCTTCTTCATGCATCTGAAGTCCTAGGTGCGAAAAAAGATGATTTAATTTGGCAGGAAATGAAAAAGAAACTTCCACCTTATTCTGTAAATGAAAAGGGTGAAATTAAAGAATATACAAACAGTGCGTTTATTGATGGCGTTATGAATCGTGGAAACCTTCATTGTTATGGCTTGTATCCGTTGAAGAATTTTTCATTCAGTGACCAGAACCTTCCATACAAGCCGGCGGTTGCAACCACTCAAGATAATGTAATATCACTAAGACAGGCTTCGCAAAATGCAATCACAGCAAGAATCAAAAATGCAAGTTCTGTGCAAGATGCAAAAACGCTTGCAATGTATTCAATCCAACTTGCTCATTCTGGAAATATCGAAGCAACTCGTGAATCCCTTATAAGGCTTTTGTCATCATGTTTTACCGCATCCGGTGTATGTTTGACAAATGATTGGCGAGGAAGTGGTTATACAAACTCTGAAAATCCATCTATTGATATTGCAGGAAACCTTGGATTTGCCACCGCAGTTACAGAATGCATAATTCAAAGTGACAAGAAAACACTACGTATTCTTCCGATAATTTTACCTGAATTTGGCTCAGGGGAAGTGAACGGGATAGCAACCGATTTTGCCGCAAAAATAAATCTAAGTTGGGATATGAAATCTGGTAGGGTGATTCTCAAAATTTTTCCAAAAATCTCTGTTAATATTGATATACAACTTAATCATAACTTTAAAAAATTAAAGAGCAAAGAATACAAACTTGGTGAAAACAATACAGTATTTAATGTGCAACTTGTTGTGGGTAAAACTTTTACCCTGGAAATTGGTTGATTTGTGATAAACTGGGTTTAGTATGTTTTTAGATAAAGTTACAATAACAATTAAGGCGGGGAATGGAGGTAACGGTCATGTGTCGTTTTTCCGTGATAAATTAACAATGAAAGGTGGACCAGATGGTGGTGATGGCGGACGAGGTGGAGATATTATTTTTGTTGGAACAACGCGTGTAGATAATCTGATTGATTTTAGATTCAACAAGAAATTTTATGCCGAAGCAGGTGCAAATGGTTCAAAACGTCATAGGTCTGGGGCAACGGGTAAATCTCAATTGGTATACGTACCTCTTGGGACTAAAATATATAAAATTAATAATGAAAATAAAGAATTACTTGCAGATATTATTGATGACGAGCAACAATTTGTTGCACTTCGGGGTGGGGCTGGTGGTAAAGGTAATAATTTTTTTGCAACAAGTAAAAAGCAAACGCCAAATTTTTCACAAACAGGAATAATAACCAAGGAATACCAAGTAATCCTTGAATTAAACAGCATAGCTGATGTTGGACTTGTCGGATTTCCAAATGCAGGTAAGAGTACACTTCTAAGTATGATTTCAAGATCCAATCCCAAGATCGCGTCATATCCTTTTACAACCTTGTCACCAAATATCGCGGTTACAAATATACTTGATCAAAATATAATAGTTGCCGATATCCCAGGACTTATAGAAGGTGCATCTCAAGGAATTGGTCTTGGACATGATTTTTTAAAGCACTTGACCCGAACACGTGTTCTTATTCATGTAATTGATGCAAGCGAACAAGAAGGTCGGACAATCATAGATGATTATAATGTAATAAACAAAGAATTGTCCGAATTCAGTAATGAACTTGCAAATAAACCTAGGATTATTGCACTTAATAAATGTGATATTGCAGACCCAGAGGTAATTAAAAACTTTCGCAAAAAAATTAAATCAAAATATCCAATCTTTGAAATAATTGGTGCAATAAACCAAGGTGTTGTGGAACTTGTAAAATACACTGCATCAATACTCAAAGACATTCCAAAGTTATCGCTTGAACCAATATTTACAACTCTCGAAGAACAGGTCAACAAAAATGAATTCCACATCAGAATGGAAATTGAAAACACAAAATCCGGTGAAGAAAAAATCTTTATCGTCGAAGGGCCTCTCGTCGAAAACCTCATCCGAGGTGTCGTTCTCACCGACAGCGAATCAAATCATTATTTTCAAAGAAGACTTGTGCAGAGCGGTATAATTGATGCACTTAAAAACGCAGGTATGACACAAGGATCCATTGTTCATGTAGGCGAAGTAGAATTTGAATTTGTCGAATAACTATTGACAAAATTTATAATATTAAGTATAATATAGGTATGCATTTCCCCGAATATTGCAGGTCTGTATTCGGGGTTTTTGTTTGTAAAAAAATCCTGTCATAAATTGTTAAACTTCTCCATACAAATTGAACAATAGGAGGCGAAACAAGTCAATGGCAAACACACAAATCTTTCACGACATCGCAACACGAACGAACGGGGACATTTACATAGGCGTGGTAGGGCCTGTCCGTACAGGAAAATCTACTTTCATCACACGTTTTATGCAAAGTCATATCGTGCCCAAGGTAGAGAATAAAGACGAAAGAAACCGGGTAGTCGATGAATTACCACAGTCTGCCGATGGGGTAACAATTATGACCACGCAACCCAAATTTGTACCTGCAAGTGCGGTAAACATTAAAATTGGATCCGCCGCAATGCGTGTTCGTATGGTTGACTGTGTTGGATACATGGTTCCGGGTGCAAGTGGTCATCTTGATGGAGAAAGGCCAAGGCTTGTTAAAACACCTTGGTCAGATACCGAAATGCCATTCGAAAAAGCGGCAGAAATTGGAACAAAGAAAGTGATAACCGAACACAGTACAATTGCGGTGGTAATGACAACCGATGGCACGGTAACCGATATACCAAGGGATAATTATGTAAAAGCAGAAGAAAGGGTAATCGCACAACTTAAAAAACTTGGTAAACCTTTCATAGTTGTTGTGAACAGTAAAGAACCACATTCGCAAGAATGTCAAACACTTGCAAGTGATATCGCACGAAAGCACACAATTTCCGTTCTTCCAATTAATGTGGCGACCATGGGGGATACCCAAGTAAATCAAATTTTTGCATCATTACTTGCCGAATTCCCTGTAAATGGCTTCAGGGTAACCATGCCAGGCTGGCTTACCGTACTTGACAGAAACCATGATATAATTGCCGAAGCAATCGAAGCCCTTAAACGACACACAGCAAGTGTAAAACGTCTTGCCGATAATGATACATCAAAGGTTTTTGAAAAGTCAGCAAACTTTACCGCACTTGAAACAACGCATATTGATATCGCAACCGGAATTGTGACCTATAATGTGGTTGCCGCCGATAATCTTTACTTTAATGTGTTGTCTGTTCAAAGTGGTACAACAATTCAAAGTGATGCACAACTTGTTGCCTTTATAAAACACTTTGGTGATGTAAAGAGTGAATATGACCGACTTCGTACCGCACTTACAAGTGCAAAAGAGAGTGGCTATGGTGTTGTTGCCCCATCATTCCAAGACTTTACGTTGGAAGCACCCGCACTTTTCAAAAGTGGAAAGAGCCATGGTATAAAGTTCCGTGCGTCTGCACCATCACTTCATCTAGTCAGGGTAGACGTTCAAACAGAAATTGCTCCTGCAATTGGCTCAAAAGAACAATCTGAAGAGATGCTTAAACTCATTCGTGCAGAATATGATAAAGACGCAAATGCACTTTGGCAAACACCAATATTTGGTAAATCACTTGAATCACTTGTAACAGAAGGCATATCAACAAAGGCCGCACAAATGCCACAAGAAGCAAAGCGTAAAATGAAGCGTACGCTTACAAAAATTGTAAACAATGGACGTGGCGGAATAATCTGTATATTACTTTAATAAAAGAGAGCATTACGCTCTTTTTTTGTTGTATAATGATTTATCATGAACACAGTTTCAATGCTTAATGCAGTCGATATTATCGTGCCCATATTTGCCGTGCTTGGTGTGATAATTTTACTTGTTGTGGTCATTATCCTTTTATTTTTACTTAATAAAAAAATGCAGATTACCAATATTCAAATCCCACCTGAAAACCGTAAAGTAATCGATGGCACAGTTATTAAATGTAAATATTTGGGAAGTTACACAACATCATGGGGGTATTTGTAAACAGACGAAGACCTATATTTAATGTACATCTGGATATCATGATTGATGACAAACCACAAAGAATAAAGGCACGTGTTGCCCTTTCTGACGAAGAAAATTGGGATTCAATTAACGACATTAATTCAATTGCTCGTTGGTTTGGGCGACAAAAGCCATTTCAAATTGGTCAAATACTTGCCATTGAATATGATTACACAAACCCAAAACGCGGAAACATAATACTTCACATGCAAATTTTGTCGAAGTACTGTAAAAAACATTTGACTTATTTGTAGTATAAAGTATATTAAAAATATAGATACTAACAAATGAGGGGTAAATTATGAGTGTAAATCGCTATTCAAGAGTAACAAATTGGGAGGCACGTAAACTCGGCTATTTTGTAATGGCCTTTGTATTGATGCTCTGTATTGCGGCAGGTGGTGTTTTGATATCGGTCTCAGGTTCGTCTAGGGCTGCAACAGATGGACCAACAGGCACATGGCAAGACGCTGGACATTTTTGTACAGATTGGTTTGATTTGTTTCCAAATCGTGGAACCGCTCAACATCCTTATCTAATTTCTAATGCTCGTGAACTTGCAGGGCTTGCCAATATTGCAAATGACACGACACGTGCGGCAAATGTGCGAAATTTTTCTGGACAAGTAATTAAACTTGGCAACGATATAAATTTGTCTGCTCGTGAATGGATTACAATTTCCCAGTTCAATGGAACATTAGATGGGCAAAATCATGAAATACTAGGGCTTGTATCAAACAGGGCATTTTTTGAACTTGTAAACAACGGAACGGTGCGCAACCTTCGTATAACAGGTGCCAATTCAAATCATGCCATGTTAGCAGGTACAATGACAACAGGAAATATTTCAAACGTTCATTTTAATGGAACCTCGGCACATGGGCTTATCAGTAATGTTTCAGGCATCAATAACACGATTTCCGATTCATCTATATCTGGCACAATACGGCGTGCGACCATAGGTACGGGCGGAATTGTTAATCTTGTAAATGGATCGGCAGTTATAGTAATTTCAAGGGTACAAGTCAACAGCATAATTGAACTTGCGGCTCAATCATCAAGTGAGGCATTATACGTCGGAGGTATTATTGGAACTATGCAGCGACTGTCTAATGTTACTGTCCAAGATTCAAGTGTCCGTGGGCGTGTATTTGTAAGTGGTACCTCTACATCTGGTGATGTCTCAGTTGGTGGAATAGTTGGAATCATGCATAATTGGAATGTAACAAATCCAAGCGGAATAACGTCATTACAAGTAAATAGAAATCTTATTGTATCTTCAATTGAAAATACAGCTGTGAATTCTGCCACTTTTCGACTTGCATCGGCGGCCGGAATTGGTGCAGTATTCGGTTCAAATCAAGCATCTATTACAGCAAATAATAATGCAATTGTTTCCCCACTTATTTCGTCATCAAATTCACCAAGAAGACGATCATCAATCATTTCAACAATGGTAAGCTGGGAAAGTCCACCAACCACTTCTTCATCTGGAAATCGTGTAATTACACCACAAACTTTAACGGCCGCCACAGGTACACCAACAACTCACGCGGTTACTGTTAACAATACTGTTGCTGGCACACATAACCACACCTGGTTTACAACGCAATCTAACTATACCGCACAAATGGGTTGGAACTTTGCAAATGTTTGGACAATGCAAGGTTCGCCCGATGGATTCCCTGTGTTGCAACGTCCAATATTTGACGAAGCTAATCGTACCGAGGCCCCACACCGATTAATCTTGCAAAGAAACGCACCTATGCACGGGATAACAAACCGACCATCACAAACATTTCAAATCCATGAAGGGGAAGAATTTGTGGTAGGTACTTCGCCTTTATTCACAGAAGCAAGTTTTGGTAACTCGCAATTTATTGGCTGGGCAACAAGCCAAGCAAATGCAAATGGTCGTATTGTTGAATATCATCCATTCCAAAACTATCACCCGGACCACATCGGAAATGGTCCTTTTGTAAACATAACCGAAAACCGAGAATTGTTTGCGGTATATTACAACCCTGGTATTCCGGCAATTAATCCAGAACCACCACCAACCATCGTTTTCCCCGACCAAGATGACGATGGAAATATACTTGATTGGACCCCAGGCACGAATCCAGGTGGGTATCGTCTAACAATTCTATGTACACGCACCGGTAATCGTTTGCTTGTCGATGCGCAATACCCACCACGAAATCTAGATCAACTAGGGTTACCACCAGGCGATTATTATGTATCGATAGAGGTTCTTGACCAAATAGGAGGCTGGCCAATTTCTGCACCAAGTGAACGCATGCCATTCACAATTGCACAACCACCAGGTATGACAATCGTTATTGATGATCAAGGTTACATTCGCATTAATGGCGAACGAGCAATAGGAACAGACGGCGAATACATCAACATCACCCCACCCACACCAACAATAACAATAAACGGTGAAGGGTATGTGGTAGTAAACGATGTAGTAACCGAACATAACGTCATCCAACAAGATCCAGTTGTAACGGTAAACAGTGATGGCTATGTCGTAGTAAACGGAATCATAACCGAACATAACATAAACCCAGACCCACTCGGCCCGGTTATCACCGTTAATGCCGATGGCTATGTGGTGGTCAACGGCGTGCCAACCGAACATAATGTTAATCAATCAGAACCTGTAATAACGATAAACAGCGACGGATATGTCGTAGTAAACGGCACACCAACCGAATACAATGTTTCACAACGAGTACCAACAATAACAATAAACAATGAAGGGTATGTGGTAGTAAACGATGTAGTAACCGAACACAATGTCATCCAACAAGATCCAATAATAACGGTAAACAGCGATGGCTATGTCGTTGTAAACGGAATCATAACCGAACATAATGTTAATCCGCCACCACTTACAATAACGGTTGATGAGGATGGATACCTTGTAATAAATGGAATACGCACCGATATTAATATAGGCACAATAGAACCGCCATATCAAGGACAAGAACCAGACAATAACTTTTTAAACGGAATAGGAATTGCATTAATAGTGGTAGGAATTCTTGCAACATTTATGTTCATAGCCTTTATAGTTACACTGGCATCAAAGAGAAAAGGTGCCAAGCAAAATAAGAACTCAACATAAAGTTTATTTTAGACCAGTTCGCACAAGCGAATCATGAATCCTTTCCTTAATGTCCACGAATGTATAATTCCTAGACTTGAAAAAACAACTGACACATTTCGACAAATGTCTGCATAAGAATGGCTATGATTTTCGAGCCATTTTTGACTTTTCTTGGAAAGGTTCTTTTCTTCTCTGGCATGGTAGCAGAGAAATCAAGCTTTCCAAAACCACTGTCCAAACAAGATGAAGAAATTTACATGCGTCGTTTTCATGATGGTGATATGCAAGCAAAAGAGATTTTAATAAAACATAATCTGAGACTTGTTGCTCATGTTGTGAAAAAATATAATGGAGCGGCCGAGGCAGACGATCTTATAAGCTGTGGAAGTATAGGCCTTATCAAGGCGATCAATTCTTTCAAACTTGAAAAGGGAACACAAATTTCAACCTATGCCGCACGTTGTATAGAAAATGAGATTTTAATGTTTTTAAGGGTTTCAAAAAAGCATCAACAGGTAGGATCACTTGCAGAGACATTTGGTTCGGACAGAGATGGGTCGGAACTTGTTCTTGCGGATATAATTCCCGATGACGGAGAAGACCCAAAGCATACGCAAATGCAAACACTTATGACTCGTAAACTTATTGGAGAGATGAAAAAACGTCTTAATGAACGGGAATTCACAATTATAAAACTTCGATATGGACTTGAAAATAATATTGCACTTCCTCAAAGAGAAGTTGCAAGTAAACTTGGTATATCACGGAGTTACATATCCCGTATTGAAAAACATGCAATCGAAATTATTCGACAAATTGCCACAGAACCTGCATTTGCTGGTTTCTTCACAGAAGACTAGGAATCGACAAAGTATTTCAGAAATTTCCGTTTCTAATTACTTATTCTAGAAATAAATCAAAAAGGGAGAATTAAAGTAATGAGTGCATTTTTGTATCCAGTAACCGCATTTGACGATCCAGAATACGATGAGTATTATCCTGAAGATGCGGATTTATATAGGGAAGAAGGATTAGGATTGTTAGGAAGTAACAGACGGGGATCTTTTCCACAAGTAGAAACAAAAGAAACAAGTGCCTATATAAGAGATTATGATGTTGATCCTGATGGATGGGGCAATTTATAGTTAATTAAAAAAACCACTGACGCCCTGTATCTTTTCGCTTGGTTTCAATAACCTTAGAGTTTTTATTTGATTTCCCATCAACCATTATTTTGATATTGTTACTTTGATACGTTTGGTCCGAGCCTGTAACTCTGCTTGTAACATAGTATTCACTTGTACCATTGCTTTTTGAATTCTTGTCAAAGTATAAATATTCACCTTCCTTACCTTTGATTACTTCTTGCAAGATATTATTTTTGTAAATTTCATATGTTTGATGAGGAAGTGTATTAAACCATACAAGTGGTAATCCATTGTCTGAAATTTTACCATCTACTGTGACAGGTGTTGCACTTAAAAAATTTGAACTTGTTATCTTTGGTGCAAATTTATTTGCAAACACATCTCGCATGCGTTGGTTGTGTGGCGTCATTTCATTTACAAGTGAGAGTTTGCCATTTTTTGCATCAACCAAATCAAATTCAAATTCTCCAACACTTGCGGGTCTTTTAAAACTTGTCTTAACGCCATTATCTGCAATGCCTATTTTGAATCTGTCAAAGTAATCAATATAATTATCAACTTGATTCTGTTTATCATGGTGGTGATTCTTTAGAGATTCAATTTTCTCAAGTATTGCTTTTGTCACGAATGTTGTTTTGCCACCTCCGGTTGTACCTTTTGCAAGATCATCTTCAATCTTCATACTTGCATTACCATGCCAAACTATTAAAACGTTATTATCTGTGTATGCAACACACACTGCATCTGTATTTGTTTGTTGCCCTCCACCACGTTCTGCTGTTCCTGTTTTTGCAGCCACATCAAATGGTAAATTATCAAGTTTTTTTGCTGTTCCTGTTTTAACCGCATCTTGAAGCATATCAGTAACAAGATATGCGGTGTCATCACCAATTGCTTGTTTCTCGCCTTTTCTATGCTGCCATACCACTTTATCATTTCTGTTCTTAATTATCCGAATTAACCCTGAATGTGTTCGTGTTCCTTCATTTGCAAGTGTTGAATATCCATCAACAAGTTCATTAAAACTTACTCCCCCAGCTGTATTTCCAAGTGCCAAACTCATATTTTCGTCTTGTTCTGCTGTGCCCAAACTTGTTATTCCAATGCGTTTTGCAATTTCGATACTTTTGTCAAGTCCGGTATATTCAAGTACTTTTACCGCAGGGACGTTATGACTCTTTGCCAAACTCTCTCGTACACTTACAGGTCCTCGATATTTTCCATCATGGTTTTTCGGATGAAAATTACCTGCCGCATAGGGCTCGTCGTTTATAAAGGTTGATGGACTTACAACTCCAAGTTCAATCGCAGGTGCATAAACGGTAAGTGGTTTCATTGCACTTGCAAAATTTCTTCTTGCGTTTATTAAACTTGGATGTGAGGTATAAAATCCACGTACTTCGCCATCAATAGAACTTGCAATAACTACGCTGTCTGCACGCTTGCCTTTAATTGTTTTTATATCATAATCATGTGTCGTTACCGTGTCAATTATTGCCTTTTGTACTTCTTCATCGTAATAAGTATATACTTTGTACCCAAAGGCGGCCAAATCACTTGCACTTAAATCTAGAACTTTGGCCGCCTCCGCGGCGGTTGCGGTTCGATAACTTTTTGCTATTGAATTAGGTCTCTTGTCTGCGGTGATTTTCATTTCCTCGTTCCTTGCAATCTCAAATTCATTTGAATTAATTATGTCTTGTTCACGCATAAGGCCCAAAACAAGTACCCCTCTTGAAGAAAATCTATCATATTTTGTAATGGGGCAGTATGATCCAGGGCTTTTTAGCATTGATGCTAAACTTGCCGCCTCGCGCATAGTTAATTCTGATGCAGGTTTTGAAAAATAAAATTGTGCTGCACTTCCAAGTCCATAAATTCCATTGCCAAAATAAACAACGTTAAGATACATTTCCAAGATTCCATCTTTTGAATACTTGCGCTCAAGTTTATGTGCAAGACTTGCTTCACGAATTTTACGTTGCATAGTCTTTTCATGGCTTAGGTGGGTATTTTTAATTAATTGTTGGGAAATTGTACTTGCACCTTCCTTGGCTCGTCCTGCTTTTACATTTATAAATGCCGCCTTAACAATTCTGCCCATACTTATGCCTTTGTGCTTGTAAAAATTTTTGTCCTCAACCGCAACAAACGCCATTGGCACATGTGTGGGAAGTTCGTATATTTTAACTTGTAAAAACGATGATTCTTCTTCTAAAAGGGAATCATCTTTGTCATATATAAGCAGAGAAGTGCTGTGATTTTCAAGTTTCGAAACACTCAGTGTTTGGCTTGAATATATAGCGAAAATTGTCCCACAAAAAGCAACAATCCCTAAAACAATGACAATAGCAAGTACGCCAAAAATCTTTCGTTTTTTCATTCTGGTATAGTATGTGCAATTACTTTGCCTCTAATCTATGTTATAATGTTCTATGGAACAAAAGACATTTTTTATTAAAACATATGGTTGTCAAATGAATGTACACGAGAGTGAAAAAATCGCAGCACTTCTTGCATTAGATGGCTTTGTACGTATTGAAGATGAAAGTAATGCTGATATAATAATATTTAATACATGTACCGTTCGTAATACCGCCGAATCTAAAATAATTTCACATCTTGCAGTATTACATCGTGAAAAATTAGAGGGGCGAAATCTTATCATCGGTATGGTCGGATGTTTGTCTCAACGTGATGGCATTGCAAAACAATTGCAAGTAAAATTTCCAAAACTTGATATAATACTAGGTACCCATAACATAGGAATAATATCACAGGTCATCAAGCACGTACAAAATAAAAAACAACGAGTTATCCAAATTCAAGACAACCGCACCGAAATGCCACAATTTGATTCACTTGTTCCAAGTGGTGATAGGCAAAAACCAAATACACATTATATTAACGTTACTTATGGTTGTGAAAATTACTGTACATATTGTATCGTTCCATATGTCAGGGGTAAACTTATATCTCGTCCATCTTCTGAAATCTTTTCTGAATTCGAAACGCTTGTCAAAACTCTTGACCAGCCAAATTTGGCAACCGAACAAAACTCGTCACATATAATTTATTTACTTGGTCAAAATGTAAATTCTTATCTATGCCCGCAAACCAATATTAATTTTGTTCAATTGCTTACTGTTCTTTGTGACAAACTTGCTGAAATTGCAAGTTTACAAGATAATAACTTGCTTGTAAATTTCATGTCATCTCATCCAAAAGATTTTTCTTTGGAACTTGCACATTTAATTGCCACACGCAAGGAAATCGAGCCCAATATACACTTGCCGCTGCAAAATGGTTCTAATAAAATTCTTGCACAAATGAACCGAGGTTATTCAATTGAACAGTACATCGAAAAAATTGATAATTTACGCAAAATTTTCAACAAACATAATCAAGAATCTGATCCACACAAATCTGTCCGACAACTTCGTTTAACAACAGATATAATATGTGGTTTTCCTGGGGAAACCGAAGATGATTTTGCACAAACGATAAAAGCAATGCAAACGATTAAATTTAATTCTGCATTCATATTTCCATACAGTCGACGCAGTGGCACCATTGCAGACAAAATGCCAAATCAACTTGATCATGCCACAAAAAAGCGTCGCACAACCGAACTTCTTAGAATTCAAAAAGACTTAAAGTAAAATTACTTGCCAACCTTTTAAAAAACTGATAATATAAAGCATGGATTATCTTAATGAAAACATAAATATGCTGATGCTTGATTTGGAAGAAAAACTTGGAGAACGTGCAAACCATGTGAAAAGCGAATTTTCGCTTATTAGAGCAGGCCGAGTTAACACTGGTATTGTTGAACGTGTGATGGTTGATTATTTTGGTACGCCTACGCCTATTAAAAATCTTGCCAATATCTCTTGTGCGGATTCTCGAACCGTCGTTATTAACTTGTGGGATACAGCCATCATTCGTGAAACTTCTCGTGCCCTTGAAAATGCAAATTTGGGTGCAAATCCAATTGATGACGGTCGAATTATTCGTATGATTTTCCCACAACTTACCGCCGAGCGAAGAAAAGAACTTGTTAAACAAGTCAAACAAATCGCAGAAAATGGCAAAGTTTCAATGAGAAATGATCGTCGTGCCGCACTTGACAATCTTAAAAAAATTGTTAAAGAAGAAAAACTCTCCGAAGATGACCAGTTACTCATTGAAAAAGACGTTCAAAAACTTCTTGATACGTATATTTCATCTCTCGATAATCTGCTTTCTAAAAAAGAAGTTGATATTCTCGAGGTTTAGGTATATACAAATATCCATGTTTATGGTTTTTCTTTGCATGTATTTTTGAAAACTTGTTGTATAATCAGGCATAAGGAGAACAAAAATGGACATCATTCAAAAATCAACAAGTACATTAAGAATTCTTGCTGCAGAAACGATTACAAACGCAAACAGTGGTCACGGCGGAATCGCCCTTGGTGCCGCACCTCTTTTATATGCCGCATACAAAAACATGAATTTTGATAACCAAAATCCATCATACTTTAACCGCGATCGCTTTGTTTTAAGTGCAGGACATGGAAGTGCATTATTATATGCAACATTGCACCTGTTTGGCTTTCCTGTATCGCGTGATGATCTTAAAACATTTCGCAAATTTGGTTCTGCACTGCATGGGCATCCCGAAGTAAACGAAGAAAAAGGTATTGATGCAAGTACCGGACCACTTGGTCAAGGTGTTGCAACGAGTGTAGGACTTGCACTTGCAGAAAAGAAATTATCTGCGACATTTAATCGACCTGGTTACGAAATTATTAATCATTACACTTATTGTGTGGCGGGCGATGGGTGCCTTATGGAAGGTGTGGCATACGAGGCAATTAATTTGGCAGGTCTTTGGAAACTTAATAAACTCATTATGCTTTATGACAGTAACCAAATAACATTGGATGGTACACGTGCATCGGCGGACGCAGAAGATGTAGTGTTGCGTTTTAAATCGGTTGGTTGGAATGTTATTGATGTCCAGAATGCCAATGACTCGCAATCTATTATAAATGCAATTATCGCCGCAAAGCAATCGCCAGATGCACCAACAGTTGTAATTTGCAATACAACAATTGGTTATGGTTCACATGTCAAAGGTACGTCAAAGGCCCATGGTGTGGTTTTGTCAAAAGATGAAACACTCGCCCTTCGTAAAGAATGGGGTCTTGACCTAGGGTTTCTAAGTGTCGACATTGATGTAGCCAAACATTTTGAAACACTTGCCAAAGAAAAGCAAGGTGCAGATTCAAGTTGGCGTATAAAACTTGAATCTTACAAGGCTGAATATCCAAAAGAATATAACGAGTTGCTTGAATTTGTTAATGCAAAACGAAAATACGAGGGTGAAGATTTAACTCCTGTTATAAATAATTTATCAAAATTTAATCTTTCTTTAACAACCAAGTCACTTGCAATTCGAGACTTTGGCAATCAATTTTTGACACAACTTTCGACACAGAGCCCACGTCTGTTCGGTGGAAGTGCAGATGTTGCATCAACAACAAAAGCATTTATAAGTCCATTAAATCTTTTCAGCAATGATAACCCGCAAGGAACGGATATTGCATTTGGCGTACGTGAGCATGCAATGGCGGCAATTTGCAATGGACTTGCGTTACATGGGTTTTCTGCATATTGTTCAACTTTTCTTGCGTTCTCTGATTATGCACGCCCATCAATTCGCATGTCTGCACTTATGGGTGCACCGGTTCATTATATCTTTACACATGATGGACTTGGTAACACTCCAGATGGACCAACACACCAATGTTCTGAACATATCACTGCACTTCGTTTAATCCCAAATATGACGGTATTCCGTCCATGTGATGAACTTGAAACCGCCGCATCTTTCAATTATATCTATTCACAAAATATTCCGGCAACATCTATTCTAAGTCGTGGTGGTGCACAAACACTTACAAATGAATTCGCCGATATAACAGCCACCCAAAGAATGGAACTTGCATCAAAAGGTGGCTATACTTTGTCAAAGTCACTTGCAAATAATAATATGCCAACCGCACGTATACTTATTGTTGCAACAGGCACAGAGGTTGCCCTTGCGTTGCAGGCCCAGCAAATTCTGGCAAAAGAAAATATAGCAACAAATGTGGTGTCCATGCCGTGTCCGCAATTGTTTGATTATCAATCAGAAGAGTATAAAAGCCAAGTTCTTTGTAAAGACCAAAATGGCAACTCGATGTTTCCAACCTTGATAATCGAAATGGCACATTCTGCATATTGGCATAAATATCTGGGTACAAACCCAAAATCTAAAATCCTAGGGTTTGATACATTCGGTTTTTCCGGTTCTGATGCAGATGTTCTTCAACACTTAGGCTTTACCGTCGAGAATGTGGTTGAACTTGTCAAATCAATGATCTGATATTAAATCTTTTCCTTAATGTCCACGAATGTATAATTTCCTAGACTATAAAAAAGAGCGAATCAATCGCTCTTCTTAGTGTTACTCAGGTTAACACCCTACTTTTCTGCCTGGTGAGAACAGGCTATTAGGTGAGTACCTGTCTGTAACTTTTTTGACAAATCTTTTCAAAATTACTATGACTTCTTGTGGGCAATCTAATTGCTCAAGATTTTTGATATGTTTCCTGAGTGCCTCACAAGCACTTTTCCATTGTTTATGATCATTAGCAATGCTCATAAAATAGAATGGACTTGTGATTGATGCCATGTAGTAATAAGTCAAAGTATTTGTCTCGATCAAGCCAATAATTTTGAGAATTGGCTTTTTTGCACCGTTTGATGGATGCAATGCATTGACAAAGGCAATTAAACTTGTCCTTGCCAAATCATCTTGGAAACTAGGATTGTTTTTCAAATTAGACATTTGTCTACTTCCTTTCTTTCTGCTTTTCGCAGTTATTAAAGTCAGATAAATTTGCCCGTACCTTATGCGGGGTGAAAACATAATATAATAACATTAAATATAGTTATTGTCAATACAAAACTTGTAAATTCATTTGCAAATTTCTACAAATATCGCTAGATTAGTATTAATGATACATAAAGTTAAAAGTTTTGGTATAACAGGCATTGATGGATATATTGTTGATGTCGAGGTAGACACAAGTAGAGGATTGCCTAAATATCACTTGGTAGGTCTTCCTAATGCAACGGTTAAGGAAAGCAAGGAAAGGGTAGAGTCCGCAATTCGCAACAGTGGCTTGTCATTTCCATCACAAAAAATAGTAGTTAACCTTGCACCTGCCGATACGCGTAAAGAGGGTGCATTATACGATTTGCCAATTGCAATAGGCCTCTTGCTTTGTACAAATGAATTAATTTATGATGAAAAAGTTTCAGAATTTGCATTTATTGGAGAGCTTGGGCTTGATGGAGAAATTCGCTCGGTCAAAGGCATATTACCAATCTTGATTTCTGCACAAAAGCAAGGAATTAAAAAGGTTATTATACCTCATGCAAATGCTCATGAGGCTTCGTTTATTCATGGCATAACTGTGTTTATTGCATCAACTCTTAAAGAGGTTGTAAATGCACTTAACGGAGAAAAGGCACTTGATTCGGTAATAAAACGAGATTTTACCGAAGTGCAGAATGATGCAAAGTACCCACTTGATTTAAAATATGTAAGGGGCCAGTTTATCGCAAAAAGGGCACTTGAAATTGCGGCGGCCGGTGGCCATAACATTTTATTGATTGGTCCGCCAGGAAGTGGTAAGACCATGCTTGCAAAATGTTTTCCCACTATATTGCCAGATATATCATTTCAAGAAAGTATAGAGGTTTCAAAAATTCACAGTATTGCTGGAACACTTGACGCGGGCAAAGGCATAGTTGCAACCCGCCCATTCAGAACCCCTCATCACACCGCTTCGCTTGTTGCACTTGCAGGCGGAGGTTCTAATTCAAAGCCTGGTGAAATTTCACTTGCTCATCATGGTGTACTCTTTCTTGATGAAATGCCTGAATATCCACGTGCGTCACTTGAAATGCTTCGCCAACCACTTGAAGATAATGCAATAACAATCGCACGTGCTCATTCAACCGTGAATTATCCGGCGGGGTTCACACTTGTTGCAAGTATGAATCCATGTCCCTGTGGAAACTATGGTTCTCGTGTTCAAAAATGTTCATGCCGCCCAAATATAATTCATAAATATCTATCAAAACTGTCAGGTCCACTTATGGACAGAATCGATCTTCATATAGAGGTCGATAACATAACGTATGACGATCTTGCGTCGACTTCGACTTCTGAGACAAGTGCAGATGTAAAGTCTCGCGTTGATTGTGCACGCCAAATACAAGTTGATCGTTTTAAGGCCAATTCCGTGAAAAATACTGGTGAAACCGAAATATTTTGTAACGCCAAAATGACAGAAGTGGAAACAAAATTATATTGTATTCTTGATAGAGATTCTGAACGTGTGCTTAAGGATGCATTTGAAAAACTCTCTCTTTCAGCCCGCGCATATACCAGAATCCTTCGTGTTGCTCGCACCATTGCCGATATGGAAAATTCTCAAAATATAACTTCGGACCATATCATCGAGGCGGTTTCATATCGTTCACTTGATCGCAAATACAAGGTTTAACTTCATTATTTTATAAAATATTTTGGTTTTGTTGCGTGCAAATCTTTGTTATTGATGTATAATTAAAGAATAATGAACACATATGAAAACTTTACAATTGCTGAACTTGCATTGATTGCAATATCTAGGGAATTTGAAAACTTGGAACTCTTCAAGCAAATGCTTGGGACTTATAAAGACGAACAAAATGCGAAACGTTTTGAAAAAATCTTGTCAATGTGTGATAAAGATTTATTAAAATCGTTTATTAAAAACCTTTATGACCAAGAAATTCATGTAATTACTCGCGAATCAAAGACCTATCCATATCGTTTGCGTAATCTGGAAAATCCACCACTTGTGTTATATGCGCGAGGCAATTTGGAACTTTTAACCAAATCTGCTGTGGCAATAATAGGCACACGCAAATGTACGCATTACGGCGAAGAGGTTGCAAAAGATTTTGCAAAGAAATTTGCAGATAAGGGCATTGTGGTTATTTCAGGGCTTGCCGATGGAATAGATACACATGCTCATCTAGGTGCAATTAAATCTTTTGATTTAAAACAAGACAAGTCTCCAGATTCAAAAATTCTATTACATACAATTGCGGTCTTGGGTAATGGTATAAATACTTTTTATCCGGCGTCAAATACAGGGCTCCAGCAAAAGATTACAAAATACGGTCTTGTGTTATCAGAATATTTGCCTAATTTCTCAGGTGCAAAATTTACTTTCCCTCAACGTAACCGAATTGTTGCAGCATTATCAAACGCACTTGTAATTGTAGAGGCAGATTTGAAAAGCGGTACAATGATAACAATGAAATGTGCCCAGGACGTAGGCATTGATGTATATGCGGTGCCTGGACCAATTACAAGTTACGTGTCAAGGGGAACGAACCAACTTATAAAAGAAGGCGGGGCAATTGCAACAAATGCCCAAGATGTGCTTGATGCATTTGGTGTATATGAAAAATCACCGCAACGGGAAAACGCTTTTATACAACTCTCATTTGATGAAAAACAAGTGCTTGACACAATAGGCAATAAAGAGGTACATTTTGACGGGCTTATTGAAGAAATTGGATTGCCTGTACACAAACTCTCAACTTTGTTGACAAATATGGAGATGAGTGGTTTAATTAAAAAACTGGCAGGCAATTATTACAAAAAGACCTAGTCATAACTCCCGCAACAAAACAAATAATTAATATTAAAGGGATTAACGTATGAAACTTGTTATTATCGAGGGTATTGGTAAAAAAGATACAATTAAAAAATATCTCGGACCAGGTTACGAAGTCATGGCAACTGGTGGGCACCTTAGAGACCTTCAAAAAAGGGTTCTTTCTGTTGATGTTGAAAATAACTATACTCCAAAGTACAAAGTCATGAAAGATAAAGAAGAGCAAGCAAAAAAACTTAAAGACAAAGCGGCAAAAGCAAGTGAAGTTTTAATTGCAACCGACCCGGATCGAGAAGGAGAAGCAATTGGATGGCATCTTGCCCATATTCTAGGAATCAAACCACAAAATGCAACACGCATTGTTTTTAACGAGATTACAAAAAAAGCAATTCAAAACGCTCTGCTTGAACCACGTGCAATTGATATGGATTTGGTTAATGCTCAACAGGCAAGAAGGATTCTTGACAGGCTTGTTGGATATAAACTTTCTCCTGTTGTCTGTAAAAAGGTCAAAAAGACAAAATTATCCGCTGGACGTGTTCAATCTGTGACACTTAAACTTGTTTGTATACGTGAACGCGAAATTGTTAATTTCAAACCAGAAGAATACTGGGATTTCTTTTCACATCTGGAAAAGGATAGCATCGGTTTTCGTGCATCTCTAAGAACAGGGCTTGATGGTAAAAAACTTCAACTTGTAAACAAAGAAGATGTTGACGTTGTGGTAAAAGCAATAGACGGTGCAACTTATAAGGTCATCGCCGTTAAGAAAAGCGTTACTCGTTCTAATGCACCTGCACCATATACAACAAGTTCTCTTCAACAAGATGCCCTTAACAAAGCAGGTATGAGCCTTGCTCGAACAGGACGTGCGGCACAGCAGCTCTATGAAGGTGTTAATATTGGGGAAGACGGAAAAACCGCCCTTGTAACTTATATTCGTACAGACAGTGTCCGCGTATCACCAGATGCCCAGGCCCAGGCAAAAGAATGGATACTTGCAAATTTTGGTAAAGAATATGCCCCTGAAAAATTTAATTTTTACAAAAGCAAAAAATCTGCACAAGATGCTCACGAAGCAATCAGACCAACCAATATTGAACTTACCCCCGAGCGTGTTTCAAAATTCCTAGAGGCCGACCAAGCCAAACTATACAGGCTTATATATAATCGTTTCTTGGCGTCTCAAATGACCGAAGCAACATATAATTCAACTTCTGTTGATATAGATGCAAATGGCTATGGATTTCGTGTAAGTGGACGTACACCAATATTTGACGGATGGAGAGTATTATACGTAAAAGACGAAGACGAAGCAGATGAAGAGCAATCGCGTTTACCTGAACTTGTTGAAGGTGACACGCCAAAGTTCATTAAACTTGAATACACTCAAAAGTTTACAAAGCCACCTGCACGATATACCGAAGCAACACTTGTCAAAGCAATGGAAGAGGCTGGGATTGGTCGTCCTGCAACATACAATCCAATTATACAAAATATAATTGCTCGCTATTACATTGAAAAAGATGGCAAAGTTCTTAAACCAACCGAGCTTGGTTTTGTAATCTGTGATCTTTTGGAAAAGTATTTTATTAATATAATGAATATAGAATTCACCGCAGGACTTGAGGAAAAGCTTGACGAAATTGCATATGAGGGAAGAGAATGGATAACTGTTATAGATGAATTTTATAAGCCATTTGAAAAAGATATCGAGACGGCAATGGAAGGTGAGGATAATATTACAATAGCCACCGAAATTTCTGACACAGCATGCGAAAAATGTGGACAGATGATGATTGTGCGTATAGGCAGATTTGGAAAATTTTTGTCATGTCCAGGTTTTCCTGAATGCCGTAATGCAAAGCCATTTGACAAACCAATTTGTAAATGTCCAAAATGTGCAGATACACATAAAGGCGATATCTATAAACGCAAAAGCAAAAAAGGAAAAATTTTCTTTGGTTGTTCATCATATCCAAACTGTGACTTTGTTGCATGGGATCAACCAACAGGTAAACTTTGTGAAAGATGTGGATCTGCTATTGTAATTAATCCGAAAGATAAAAAAGAAAAATGCAATAATCGCGAGTGTTCATAATTACTGATATTAGAAATTATCTATATTACTGGATAATCCCTGTGTTATAATCAAAAAGGAGAATCAAAATGTCAAATATGCATCTGGATGGAACAACTATTGTGGCGGTAAAACGTGACGGGAAAACGGTAATCGCGGGTGATGGCCAAGTAACCATGGGACAAAGTGTTATTCTTAAAGGTAACGCGGTAAAAGTTCGCAGAATGTATGATAACAAGGTAATTGTAGGTTTCGCAGGGTCCGTTGCCGATGCATTCACACTAAGTGATCGTTTCGAGGAAATGTTACAGAAATTCAGTGGCAATCTTATGCGTGGTGCGGTGGAACTTGCAAAGGCATGGCGCGGTGACAGATATCTTCGTAATCTTGAGGCCATGATGATTGTCGCGGACAAAGAAAAACTTCTTATAATTTCTGGAGATGGTAACGTAATCGAGCCAGAAAAAGGCATTTGTGCGATTGGTTCGGGCGGAAACTATGCTTTTGCCGCCGCAAAGGCCTTGGCCGCAAATACCAAACTTTCTGCACTTGAAATAACCAAAGAGGCACTTCGCATAGCGGGCGAACTCTGCGTGTTTACAAATGGAAACATAACTGTCGAAGAGGTTTAAAGCCTTTGAAACATCTTAAATAACGCTATCTAACAGGTAGCGTTTTTCTTTGTACATATTGAATTGCAACCGCTTATACCTTAAAATGTATTTACAAATTGAGGTTAAAAGGGGGAAGAATGGCGACTTACCAAAAAAAGCGTGAATGTCCAGTATCAAAGTTGCTTGATCAATTCACGAAAGAAGTATGGGCTATGAGGCTTGAGAAAGTGGAACTTCAGAAAGAAAATTCAAGGCTAAGAAAAAGATTGGCAGATCTTGAAGAACTCGACGAACTACTTCACACTCAACAACGACTTAGGAACTTACTAAACAACTAAGCAACAAACATCAAAAAAAGGAGGTAACCATGAACAGAGTTAGGAAAACAGGCGAGCGTGCGGCGGATGTTGCGTTGCGTAGGACGATTGAAGCCGTTGAGAAATTGAACGAGTACATTGATGGCATTGATGAAATGTTAGATTTGTTTTGTTGTAGAAATGCTCGTTTAAATGAGATTGTTAGTTTGCTTGCAAATTTGCGAAACAAGATTGTTTCTTGCAAGTGCGAACTAGTAGACAAAGGTATTGAAGTTATATCGAATTACTAGGGTTTGGGATGGGTTAGAAATTAAAAAAGTTAAAGGAGATTAGCCATGAGCAATCAAGTAAAAAAACAAGTAAAAAATGAAGTAGAAACCGCAGTGCAAGAAACCATCGCACAAGTCACAACAGAAAACACGCCTGAAGAAACGGTGACAAGTTCGACAGTCGAACAGACAAATACTGTACCCAAGAGTGAAGTAAACACACCTGAAGAAGTCGCACAATTTGATAATGACCAGTACGCAGACCTTGAAGAGTTTGTAGAAATTAAACTTGACGAAGAAGAAAAGACATCAAGAAAACTTATTGAAATCTTTGTGCTGTCATCAAAATTCAAAGACAAAGTGTACACAGGAAAAACAAGGGTTGTACCTGGGTTTAAGCAAGAACATATCGCCGTGCGTGCGGAATACGAGGGGGCTAAAAAGGACTATGTGCCTTTTAGAAATCAAGTGGCAAGGGACATTTTAGAATTTCTTGGGGCAAACAAAGATATTCCGTTTGTCGTAGGCAGGCTTGACAGCAGGAGCAAGCCAGGTCATAAGTTTTACGGAATAGAGTTTAACTTGGGTAAAGGTCAGACTTTTACACATGCGTTTGGCTATGAAGATATGGAATTTCTTGTATTTGCAGGGCTTGCCATGGAGCGTGCCAAACTTAAAAACAAGTGAGGTGCGTTATGTTCAATCACATCCGCTGTATTTATGATGACCCACGGTATACCCGAAATCATTTTATCAAAAGTGAAATCAATGCAAAGTTTTTAAAAAAGCATGGTATTGAAATGACTATCAAAGATTTTAAAGAGATGTTAAAAGATAAACGTGCGGACTTTATAGCCAAAATTGGCAACTTGCAAATCGTAGGCAAGTTCATGCACATCAAGGTTTATAACATCAACGATTTTAAGGCGGTGACTTGTGAAGTTCCGTTATGAAATCACTTATAAAGACAGGCAAAATACCCTGCATTCGCTTTATGCGGTTACAGAAAGGCAAGCCAATAACCTTGTCGAAAAGATGAAAAGATACGGTTTTAAAATCGTAAAGTTCACCGACCTAAAACATGTATAGACACCTGTGGCACGTGTAAAAACTGCCACCCAATGGTAATAGGGTTTTTAACCTCCTTAAGTATTTTCCTGACTTACCCCTTGCGTTATGGACTTAGCAAGGCCAAAAACAAGTCCGAATACGGGCGGTAACAAGTTTGCAGATTAGAGTGTGATTTGTATGCAAATGAAAACACGTTTTGCAGTTGGTGCAATTCCAACACCGCCCCCACACGTCGAATAGCCAGACGTTAAAAATAGGCGATTAAAAGGAAATGAGATTATACGAAAAAAATATTATCTACGATGTCATGTACTGATAGCACTCAAGAAAAAGTAGTTTAAAACAAAAATAGGACGTCCATCGTGACGTAAAACCTGCAGACAAGGGAGACTTTGGACGATTAAAAGGAGAAATAAATCATATGCCAAATAACAGAAACAATACCACAAAGCCAGCTGAGCCGTAAAAAGCCACACCAAAAAGCGAATTCAAAGATGTTTGAAGTGCTTGATTAAGTTTTTGCGTAAAAAATCATCCAAAGAGTTAATGTGATGGTCTTCAACATTTAACAGATTAAGTTCCTTTTCTTTGTAAATTGTATCTTTCTCATCTCTCCTTAAATTATAACTCCCTTTGTCTTTGTATCCCCAATACTCTATGTAAAGTTTAGCATCGGGTAAATAAAAGTCAGAAATGAGATAACGCTGGGTGTCACTATTTAAATATACGATACGCTCATACTCAAAAAGTATTCGATTGTCGTAAAGCCAGTTGGCAATTAAACATTCACCGCGACTCCTTACTCTATGTCCTGATTGAGCACGAATTTCGGGCAATCCCCATTTATCTCTTTCGTTTTTAGGTTTTGCATAGTTATTTGTGGAATCCTGCTCCACTTCAGTAACTTCTTCACCATCATCTTTGGAATCAGATTGTTTGTCGTAATAACAATCAGTACATAGGTCCGAGTAAGAGTTATACCAGTAAAGATATGTCGCTTTATTCTGTTTGCATTTTTTACACATTGGTGCTGGCATTTATTCCTCCCCACAATTTAATATAACTTGTCCTAGTCATTATACATGAACCGACAAGAAAAATCAATCTATTAATTAACGGTAGCTCACACCGGGAGAAGTGAGCATTTCCTAAATAAAGGAAAAACAATGAAACAAACATTCAAATCCATAATTGCAATGACGATAATAGCGGTGATATCGGCCACAATATTACTCGTCGGTCATTTCCACCTCGAATGGTTTTCTGACTCTAGTGAGAACACTACCCCCGACAACGAATATCACTGTAGCTACGAACCGTGCGACAATGACAATTACAACCCATCAGATCCAGACCTTGATGCATTGCAAAACCTTGTACAATTATATCGGTCACAGGTTGGGTCGCTTGAAACAAAGATATCGCAACTGCAAGACCTTAATCAAAACATGACGGCACAGGTTACACAACTTGAAGGCATAATATATACACTTACCCAGGTCATCGACAACAACGGCGACCATGCGGAAGTCATATATGACCTGACAAAGCAAATACAAACGCTTAACTCAACGATTATTTCAAACACCGGTACTATTAAAGATTTGCAAACACAAGTTACCGACATGCAAGAAGTCATTGACGACATGCAAGAAAAGGTTGAAGTGCTTGGTGATCTGGCAAATCTGTACCACTATCAAGTGGTACTTAAACTTGAACAAATTAATTCACTTACATCACAGGTCACAAACCTAACAAACCAAGTTAACTCGATAAGCGGTCAAGTAAGTACCGCAAATGGTACTATAACAACCCTGAACCAAACAATAACAGAGTTGCAAAATAAACTTACAGGCTCGCAGAACGTACAACGTTTTTCTGTTGTGTTTATGAACGGTAACACAGTCTTTGCCCAACAAGTCGTTATAAGTGGCGGAAACCCCACCGCCCAACCATTCCCACCGTCTGGTGGTTCTTCTCATCGTTGGGTGCTTTCACATGCTGAAGTCGGCAACCCTATTGATATCACAACACGTGTAATTACTGGTCATACCGTTTTCTTTTTTGCGTCAAACCTTGCTGGTGCATTATAAGGGGGTGGGGTTATGAAAGTAGGTTTAATCATCGGCATAGCCTTATTTTTGACAATACCTTTTGGGGCATTTCCTTTGATGCTTGTTGCAAGGATATTTAATTTTCTTGCTATTGCATTGGGATGGATAGCAACGGGTATTGACTGGTTTGGTTGGGGTGGAATATTAGGAGGTTTAATATGAATGATACAATTTCAGTAAAAGTAATCAAGATTGGCATGATCGGGTTAACCGCACTTGGTATTATTGCAATTATGATTATGGCGTATGTTTTTGCATTTTTTACCCGTGATTTGCGTGGTGTAAATATTATTGGCGATACTAACTATATTCGAGAAGCAACAAACGAAGAGCGTGAATCCCGACCCTTTATCGAAGTCAATATCTTTACAAACCAAAATAGAAATGGGTATTTCTTTAGTGAAATAAAATTCAATCATTTTTTAGGGTTAAGGGTTGACAACCCCGACCACAAAATGTCATATGGTTTACAGTGGCTACACAGAACAGAGCCAAGGTTTATGTTTGATACCAACAGATGGAGAGCAAGCCGAACAAATTTTATTGTTGGCAGGACTTCATGGTCACCAAGTGAAAACACAATAAATCAAAGAGCAAGTCAACACGGCTTACGTGGTGTTATGACTTCATATCAAAGCCAAGTTGTTAACGATTTTCATTTTAGGCGTGATGTAGTCATGACAATACCTATTGACGGCAGACCATATCAAGTAAGCGTTTTAAATCATTGGAACACTGGCGAAAGTGCTTCTTTGCTTACCAATCCATTAATCAATATTCGTGTTGGCTCTAACCGCAGGCATTATAATAATTGGGACAGAATTTTTAACCACGTGGTTTTTAATTCATTAAACAACATAGTAACACTTGATGGAACATACCAAAGACAAGGCACATTTGACGTCATATTACCCTTATTTGATTTATTGCAAATTAATGAAATTAGAGGCGGTACTGTTCAACGTGAACCAGTTGACAGGGTCGATACCTATGCCATGGTACGCATTTCTATTAATCACAACGGTTTTAGAAACGCCAGACAGTCATTATTTAATATGATAGGTGGGCGTGGTGATTTTGATTTAAACGACAGTGAATATAATTCAAATTTTGCGACATATCGTCAACACGTTAGGCTAACCGAACAAAGTTTTGATAAGCGTTTTTCACAATTACATAACGGTTATGTGATATCACTTTCAAATCGTGCAAGAACACAATTGTTTGATATGCGTAGATTTTATCTAATTGTAGACATACAGGCTGGTTTTAATAATATCCGTGGAATTGACTTTAACGGTTTACGATATTTGAATATTCACATGCTTAGAATACGTGGAAGTGGAGATTTTAACATCTTGCAATTTGCTTTTTACAATACCATTGTTTCAAATATTCAGATAGGCGGTACAGTCAATTTAATAGACAATCACAATCAATTACAGGGGGTGGCTCATGTTTCCTAATAAAATGTCGCACTGGCTTGTGTGTATTTTAATTATCTTCTTTGGGGGTTTTTCAATGATATTAACGGTTAACGAACTAACACGCACAGGTTTTCAAAGGGGTTCTATAGACATAAATAATCGTTTTTCACAAGAAAGTTTTTCATATGTTACAAACGGTGTTTTCTTTTCACCATGTTCAGATAATTTTGATTTGTTCGTATACGAAGAACTTGCGTTATTGCCCGTACCATCATTTGCAGGTGACGTATTCGAGTATTACCTTGAATTTAATGGCAATGTCATATTTGATGCAGAAATCGGCGAAAGGTTTGTCCGTGCAACTATTCCGTTTAGTTTTTATTATATTGACGGCTCGTATATCATAACTGCAAACCTTAATATACAAATATTGTTTTGGAATATGCGAACAGAACTAAGGGTAACGGTGCAAGGTTTCCAAGAACAAGCATTAATGCACGCTTTTTTACTTGATAATACTTTCCGTTTACATATAAACGAGATTAAATAAAAGGATAAAATTATGGAAAATAAAAACAAAATATTCACAATTGTAATTGCCGTATTGCTTGTATCTGTCTTGACGTTTGGTATACTTTGGGGGACTTCGAATTGGGGTGCAATTCGTCATGGCATGGGCGGTGCAGATTTGTATACACGTGCCGACCTTGAAAACGCACATAATGACGGACTAAGGCAAGGTCAATTACTACGTGAACAGTTAGAGGCACAGACAAGGACTTTATTGTTTCAGATAGAAGAATTGAATAGGGAAATTGTTGAACACATGGCAGAAATTGAAAGGGTAAATATATGGCTAGACGAATTACTTGCCTTAATTGACGAAGATTATCTTGAAAGCATAACCAATCTATTGGAACAAATTCAAGACTTAACACAGCAAAGGCAAAATTTGAATAATCAAATTCAATCTCACCTGAACCAAATATCAAATCTTAACGACAGAATTCAAAATCTTGAACAACAGTTGTCTGATATGACCACCGTTACGCCACAGTTTGGGCAGTTTTCAATTCCTACAGGTAGAGAAGTTACACAAAACACACTTGTAAGAATAGGTCACACCCTGCACGCTTCTATTATATTCTCAACCCCTACTTCAAATAACGTTATCGGAAGTTTACCGCAAGCATTCAGACCATACCATATACCATTTTATGTGTTTATGATAAGCATTGGTCAACTTTCAACACGTATTGTACGAATTACAGAAAATGGGGAACTTCGTTTAATGACGGGCAATCTTTCTACCAACAACCAATACGCCCTAAATTTCACAATTCGCCTTGACGTCTTTGTGTCGTAGGTGGTGAGATGACATCGCCAATAACATACAACGGTCAAGTCGTTGAAAACCTATATCTCTTTGAAAAACCTTGCTTTAAAATTGTTGTTGGGTTGCCTGGTACGGGTAAAACTTCCTACATAACGGGCAAATTGTCACAGGCGATGTTTGACCATGACCTACACGAAGAAACTTGTGACCAGGTTCAACTTAAGATTGAAGGTGGGTTTAACCTCACAAAACCGTATGAACATTCGGTGTGCGCAAATTTTCACCTTGTGGCTGAAGAATGGGGCTATTCGCCTCGCAAAGCATGGAATGTCGAACTTGAACGGCTTGCAGTCAAAGACGGTACACATATTGCTACATGTAAAAAAACTGGCAGGAAAATTCAGCTTATAGATCCGCAATTTATTCCCCCTGGTTCGATACTTGGACTTCAAGAAGCAGGGGAAGCGTTAGACAGTCACAACTGGAAAAATCTTTTGCCTTGCCAAAAAAAATTCTTTAAACGGTATCGCCATTATCGCCTACGCATCCTCATGGACACGCAAGAATATGGTGACATTGCGTATCGAATTAGAGTTTTGGCTGGTGTAATAGAAATTCAAACGGTTGAATTTATTAAAAGCAAGTCTGGATATTCAATCCATACAAAATGGACAAACCGGCATTTTGCAAACGGTAGCGAATACGAAAAATATCTTGCAAGCGGTAAAACCACCAAAAATTACATAACAGAAATTTATATTATTCCGTTCGATATTCGCAACAACTATGACAGTTACGGTTGCGAACCTGACTTCATTCAGGGCAACCTGAACCAAGATTATGAATTAAAACATATCTATCCGCCAGCACACACCAGGCAAGCATATATGGACTATTATAACGAAAAAGACTTAAACTCAAAGGAGTATTTTTATGACTAAATCACCTAAAATAACACTGCTGCGTCTGCATGAAATTTACATTGATTTGTTTAAATATTACATGTATTTGTTCGACGGGTGGAAACGTTTTGTGCCAACACCAATGATTGAGGCGGAAATGCTAGAGGTTAAAATACTTTTAACCAAGGCACGCAAGAGAACGCTTTTCAAACTCACGCACCCATTTCTAGGCAAGTTTATATCCCGATTCTATTGCATTGAGGAAGTTTACGAACGTATGAATGAAGTAGATGAACAACTCAAAAAAGCCAAGAATAAACTGCGTATTGAGCGTGAGGAAGCCAAGAAGCAACGTGAAGCTGGGCGTAAAAACACATCAGAGCAAGCAAAATTATCGCCGAATAAACCTAGTGAAATTTTGAACGCACCATCGCAACGCCAGGCATTGCCGCCAGGTCAAGATCAATGGGATGAGGAAGAATGAAAAAACACTCCGACAAAGAAAAGCAAAAATATTATTTGGAAAGGATGAATAATCCCAATTTAACGCGAGGAGAGCATGACTTTGCAAAGCGAAGATTAGAACAATTATTGCAAAAAGACTCGCAGTCACGCCCCTGTAGTGAAATAAGGTTTAATAAAAAGACAAAACACAAGTCTTGGCTTTTTGAAAAACAAGGCAACATGCGAAAATCAGCTGGGTTAACTCACTCAAAGTGGCATAATAACAAAAAGAACATACCGTTGCCTGATAACCCACAATTAAATGATTTCAATAAAAATGGAAATATACGCAAATCCTATTTTAATTCAGAAGAGCAGTATCAACATCATCGAACATATGGGAACAAAAATTATCTTGAGCAAGATAATCATCAAATGACAAAAAGAAGTAAAAAAACTATCTTAGGCTTTTTTAGAAGAAAGAAACC
>Ga0131853_10001126_pt1 | contig 48635 bp, 23 predicted proteins | sample TergutLab28metaG_FD_92764 | JGI IMG/M metagenome (GOLD analysis project Ga0131853, IMG submission 92764) | Labiotermes labralis P1 segment gut microbial communities from Petit-Saut dam, French Guiana - Lab288 P1 (version 2) (version 2) | ecosystem: Host-associated > Arthropoda: Insects >... | reverse complement strand
ACACGACTGTTGACTAACTGTTCAAACACTCTACGCAATATACATACTAACACCAGACAGAATATCACAAGGACACGTGCAAAACGGAAGGCGGGCTACTTTTTCGTGGCCCACTCTGTATAAGTAATTAATGTTTTTATTGTGACCGGGTTCGAGCGCGCCATCTTAAAAACAAAACTCAAACACAATTATCTAATTAAGTCCATGTAGCCGAGCCTTTTTTTGAAAAGCTAACAATTCATCATTCAGCCTACAAATTTTCCGAATTTTTTAAAACCCGAAGGCTCATTGCCGTGTTCACAACAGCCTGTTACTGATCTTATCTTGTGCCAGTTTAATCCAGCCTACATACTCGCATCCTACTCCTTTACGATCCATTTCAAAAGTACTCTTCCATCTACGTCCAGATCGTCCAAGTGGTCTCCTTTCTTCAGATTCCACCATTAAAGCCTGTATGTTGTTTTTCTCCCTCCCATTCATGCCACATGTTCCGCCCAAATCATTCTCCCCGCCATTTTCGAAAAGAATCCTTTAAATTCCGAAGAATTATGTAACATTTTGTAACATGATTTTTTACAGTGAGGAGGTGCTGGTTCCTCGTGCAACTCCAACTTGGAGGACTACCCCCTGTTGGCTATTAGCGACTGATTTTTCAATATATTCAAAGTCATTCTCCATACATGGAGGCCATCTCCTCCGTTTGAAACCTCAGAATGCACCATGCCTTGGCGATAAGAGGCTAAAGATAGTCAAAATCTCATTCCATTACTTTAAATAATGATATGTCACTATAATACAAAAGGGGTCCTAATGATATTTTACTTAAGGTTTTCCTTCGAGCAGAATATAAAAGAAACAATAAATTTTATGTAATTTTTACTGACGTTAATTTTACACGCGAGAAGATAATTTGAACATACAGTATAAGTCTTTAAAAGTGCAGCTGGCATATAATCCACTGATGAATATGAGAGTAAAATTTCTCAGACAGTTCATACTCATATTCTTAAGCATAGTGCACTTTCTGTCGCATGGCAGTCCTTAACCGTATCCTCATATTGCTTACTTTGCAAATGCCAAGGAAGTAAATGTTCAACACACCTTTTTTCTTTCGAATAAACAGCTTCCACAAACAATGGGGTAAAAAATAAATATTCACATTAATTTTTCCGTTGACAGAACTACTGTTCTAAACAATTTTAAAAATAAAGAGGTTTTTTTGATAAAAGAAAGTAAAATAAAGAGTTACGTAGATTTTAAACAAGGCACACGAAACTTATACGAAACTCTGTTTGATTTATTCCCGAGGACTAAATAAAATCCTGAGACTGAAACATGACAATCATACCAAAATGCATTTCCCTTCAGACACCAACAAAAGTCACAGACTGCAGTTTTCGATTTCTCACGCCCATCAGAAGTTCTCCAAAATGTCTATCACAGCCCTAATGTAATGTAATGGACTCGTTATCGCCGAAAAATCTCTAACAACATTTTTAGGATAAGTTATCCCACAAAATGATCAAGACTATAGTCTTCACTCAATCACGTGTCTTCTCAGGTTGTCACCCATGAAATACGCACAATTAGCATACACACACACACACAATAGATCACATAACTCCAACTTTACTCCCAGATATTTTTTTACGTGTTTTGAACGGTGCATTGTGGTCTACCTATGTTATAAGAGTCAACAAAATGCACCCTTTTTTCATTGGTGTTTTATGCGTGCACAAGTCTTCCTGAGGGTGAACACGTGGATGTTCAAATCATGTCGAAGACACTGTATTTAAATTAAAACGTTAATGAAAAAAGTGTGCATTATGTTGGTTCTTGTTACATAAGTATGTCCCAGACATTTATTGGTAAGAAAGACGCAGAGCAAAGTTCCTTACTCTATTTTATGCAATTCAGCAAAATAAATCCTCATTTTTCATAAATTAATTATTTACTATTGTCTTTCTTAAATCCTGTCACTGGATCCCTTCTGAACAGGATCTTGTCCAAATACAGCGTCACGCCCTATTTCTTGAAGACACGTTTTAATATTATCCCCCCATCTGCACCTACATTTCCCTTACGGTTACCCAACGAAAATATACTCATACCTCATTTATTCCACGCGCGGTACAATCTCCATAACCTCACACCCTTGATTACCATTACGAACAAATTATAACATTTCTCCTGTTGCACTTCCCTCCACACTCCTGTTCTATCTGTCCACAATGTCAGCCGATCCATGTGGACAACGTTTTAAATTCTGTTGCCCTCCAATACCTGACGTTCCAGGGAGGCTGTGCAGTGTACTGCGTGTAAATTCTGGTTATGCGCTGACGGTAGGTATTGACTGTTTTTCGAATATGCAGTGGGAAGACTTGCAACCCATATCAATATGTTTGTCACAGTTCGTCGTGAGTTATTTGGCGGTGCCCACTAAAAAAAAAAACAGTTGAAAATTTAAGTAACCAAGTTGTATTCAGTTTGTGTTGCACTCCAAATTTGTTTGTGTCACTGCTTCGTTGATTGTGTGTGTGTGTGTGTGTGTGTATGCATGCGTAACTCATCGAATTACGCTACATCTGTAATTCTTTTTCATAGCAGTGCTGTTCCACAGAAATGAATACATGTTTGTCAATGTTCGAACACATCGCTTCTATATCGTTGTACCAACTGCTAAATCTGCTTAAAATTGGTTAGCGTAGAATGTCTATTCTTTAGTTTTATTTTTACTGTAACGAAAGTAAACATGACAGGCAGTGGTAAAGCAGTAACTAATAGATATTCTGAGTTTGTGTTTGTAGCCTTAGGTATACAGTTCGCAATGCGCATGCGTCATATTGTTATCTGTGACCTCTCCGGCTCTACAATATTTTTCCACATTACCTCATATACACACGATTTTCGAAAGAGTATTATTGAACATAAAATGCATGTTTTGATTTTCTCTACAACTATTTTCGGAAAAGTTTCTCACTGTAAGAAGCAGTATCATGTGGTGCAAAATTGGAAATGTTAAGGTGATAAAATATTGATAAAAGGTATTCTGGATGTTTTTAAAATATTTCAAGTATACGTAATAAATACTAGTAGCAATGATAAATAAAAGCACATATAAATAAATTAAAAAGTATACAAATAAATGCAGTATTTTCAACACAAACTGTCAGTCTTGCACCAGACGCTATGGAAGTGCGGTTTATAGCTAACTCTAAGTAAATTATGTCTGCTTGAAATACACCAACAATACCAACGCCGAATACTGAGATAATATACGTACCTCGATATAAAGAGTGCAGTATCACGGACAAAAGTTGATCGTGTAAACGAAATTACGACTAGTCAGAATGTAATACAAAACATAAAAACACTAGAAATGATTGAAAGCCGAAGGTAATCCGTAAGGACAGATTCTGGTTGACTTCGATGAAGGAACTAGAAAGTGCTGGAATTGCTCTGTGGGTTGCAGAGTGACGAATGAGAAGCTGTGCGGAAGATGTTTTGCATTCTATCCAGTGTTTGTGCCGTCAATCTAGTAGGAAGGGTTTAATAACCTTTTAACCCGCGTTCGTTGATTACAAGCGCTTACCAGCCACGTGTACTACCATAAACAGACGGACTTCCAGTACTTTCAAACAAATAAGAGTAATTTTACACTATAGAGAAATTACGTGATATATATCGATGTGTTTAATCTTTGTCGATATCGAGTAAACCAAATTAATTCCGACATAATCGTACAGATTTGTCGGCATCAAATTACGTACCGAATAGAAATTCTACCCTCTAAAAAGCATCACGATAGAGTAGGATAAAATTTTTTGTAAACTGTGAGGCACGAGGGATGATTATCATAAGCTGTATTTGTAAAATTGTCTATCAGAAATAATGTGAAATGCAAACTTGATGCAAAGAGGTAATTTTATTGATGTATTCTTAGTTCTACATGTTTCGGGCGCATACGCCCATCATCAGGAGCATTAGATGTTGAATTGCAGCACATGGTTTTCTGCACCGAGTTTGTGGATGGTTGGTGGTCTTGAGAGCCGCTGCGTAGGTTGTGTTTAAGGTGCGGACGGTGCCGCACGGCGCACTCGGTGCAGAAAACCATATGCTGCAACTCAACATCTAATACTCCTGATGATGGGCGTATGCGTCCGAAACATGTAGAACTAAGAATACCTCAATAAAATTACCTCGGCGCATCAAGTTGGCATTTGACATTATTTCATGAGGAAAATGCACGGTCAAACAGCCCTAAAGTTATCTACCAGAAGTCTTTTCACAACGTACATATATATCCCCTTCAGAGGTCTCTTCTCTTGCAAGGAATAAGGCTGCAAACTCTCAGTTCTAAACAGCTGGCGACACTGCTCAGCTTAACCAGTTATTTGTTCTGTCAGTAGTCCGGTGACGTGGTCTTGTGGCTATGTGGGTCGCAAGGACAATAAAGCTGAAAATCTGTGCTCTGTACCTCCTGTGCCAGAAAATATTTCACGCACGAAATATAGATCTGCACTAAAACGCAAATGCATGTAGAATACAGGTTAAACAGGTCTAATGGCAGTGCATAACTTAAGAATTTTAGATTTGTAATCAGAGCAAAATTGACGTAGCAAAAAGATGGCAATGTTGCAATTATAAGTACCGACATGAACAATAGTGTAATTTTAATTAACAGCGTGACTTTTATTTGGTATTGTAATGTCGCCGAATGATGGCGTTTTGTACTTAAGCCGAAACATGTTGCATTAAAGTTATATAATAATATAAAATAAAATTTGGTTGTGACCGATGGCCTCTTCATTCCTTTACCTCTTGACAATTTTCCACTAAAAATGCGGCAGTCAACTTCGCAAAAGAGTCCGTCTACGTTTCACGACAGAACGGGAAAAAAGGTTTTTCACAAGCTATGTCACATTTTAAGTCTTTTTCTAATTCGCCGCGCTCTAAAGAATTTTTTACAGCGTGTTTTCATAAAACAAAAATCTTCTGCCTTTTTACAGAAACATCTTCTACAGTACTAATGGGCTGGTGAACCTGTCGAAGGCACATCCTATCACTTCAAGCTGCGTACATGTATGTGATGGAACACTCCAAACTTTTATAGCCCAGTGGTATATCTATGTACCACTTGCTCTAACATGCACTTCGTTTCATGTTGCAAAGTTCAATATTGACGAGTTACAGATACGTACTGGCTTAATTCTGATATAGAAGCTATCAAAAATCGAGAATCGGATACTCAGAATGAAGGGAAAACAAATTCCAAGAAATGAATATTTCCCCTCAAATTCCAGAAGTTTCGTTGATACAATAAACGTTCAGACATAATTCTGTGTGTTCAAGACAAATGAAGGTCAGCATGACTCCATGTAATGTGAGTTGGTTAACCGGGACATCATTTGATGGCAAGCAAAAGTAATTTTTTCTCTGCACAGACCATGAAGTTATGTAGGGGACCGGTGTTATAGCTTTACTCATACTTCGTCTCGGCAGGCGATTGGAGTGAGAGTTAGCCTCACGTCACGGCCACTTTGCCCAGAGGAAAGACCCCCCTTCCCCCATCAATTACCCATTGAGCTGGAGATTGTTTGGGTCACAGAGCCAGTCTCAATGCTTTCGAACAGAAAAAAAATCTACCTAATCTGAACCTTTCATGGCGACTAAATTCAACAAAACTTTTTCGGGTTTGCAGGCGCGTCAGCTGGTTGAATGGACAGTTTCCGAACGGAAACAGCCAGTATAGGATTGCTTAATAATGGCTGTAACAGAGATGGTAGTTTTAAATTAAGCGGGGCCTATTATCCTGTAATCGACGTATTTACCACACACGACGTCCGACAAAGCAGTTTGATCACTTCACTCTTCCTACAGACAATCAATGGCTCGCGACTAACAACGAGTCAAACTTTTGGGCATGTATGTGTATATTTGACGCGGACTGACATCCGAGTTTACCTCCCTGACTGAAGTTTTTTCCGTGCTTTTTCCTCAGTTGTAAGGCAAACGCAAAGACGGGGCACGGCCCGCACTCTTCCAAAGTAAGGCGGGTAAATTTTACCGCGATTAGTCTAACGTCAACTTTAAACATGACAATTCTGGGTTTGAATCCCGGAAAGCCTTCCAGCCAAAGTTAAGATCCCTCATAAGGCCTATTGCCTCTTGAGATAACGTCTTTAATTTGCCCACGTCGAGTTCTTCAACCGCGACGGGAAATCGTTAGCGTAAGCCCAATTCCATTTATGGTTTAAGGTGTCTGTTACTGAGCCCAGCGATGCGGTTAACGCAGGAATGGCGAATCATACCGACGGATGTCGACTTGCGCTCTTACACAAGTATCCGCCCTCAATTAGCTCTTTGGTTGGTTGGTTTATCCGAGTTTGACTGAAAAATCTTTTGCTCCAGCCAGAATTCGAATCCCGGGTCTTCCAACCCATAACCTAGGAACTAAACCGACTAAAAAAAACAAGCTACGGCTCTATGTTAATTTTATTTGTTTTTATATTTCTTTTCCGTCAAAAATTTCTGGTTGCCCGCAACTCTTTTCATCGAATTCGAATTACAGAATTTGTTAAAAGCATGCCGTGTCTGCAAGCGCGTAATAAAATTCTTGATGTCTGTGGGTAGGAACACACTGGTCAAAATCCTTTGATTTGCGTATTCAGTTTACATTAGAACTGGCGAAATGGCATTTAGTGACGATCCTGAGCAATAGCTCAAGTATTTGAGAAACGGCTTTATTTACAGAATACGACCGAAACATTTCTCTTAACACTGAAAATACTCAGCTTACTACCAAGTCCATATTCATCTGTCATTCATCGTGCCGAAGACGTTCGTCGTCGACGACAGGACGACACAGCATCACAATCTTGTAGCACTCCGTGTATGTCAATTTGTAGGACGTCGATACAATTAGCCTGTTAAAAGCTTGCTCGTCAGACTAAAAGCTGACATGTTGTAGGACTGGCTACATAACGACACAGCATCACAATCTTGTACCACTCCCTGCATGTCAATTTGTTGGACGTCGATACAATTAACCTGTTAAAAGCTTGTTCGTCAGACTAACAGCTGACATGTTGTAAGACTGGCTACATAACGAAATACTTACATTACTGTGCAATAAATCCAAAAGCCGTGCTCACCACAATAAATATACAATGTTGTTTGAATATTAGCTGTGGATTGTGCATGATAGAGTGGCTGATAGCGGTACCTGTTGGCCGGTGTCAAAATCCTCGTCGTTGGAAAGCGCCAGGTCCGAGGTGCGATTGTCGAGGTGTGAGGAGGTGGAAGGGGAAGCCCCCTGCGAGTTCCCCGCGGTAATATTTCTGCAAGAGTAATGCCACACGTGTGTGTTCTTCGGCGCGGGAAGAAGGAAATTAAGAAAATGCAGCAATATACATTTAAAAAGCCAAGAGTCTGTCTTACTGAGGATCTCACCTGGTCCAGGAACGCCCTACAACGGAGTCAGCTCTTGACCTATTGACTTTGTGCTCACCTCGTTACGAGCTCGGTGGGCCCCATACCCACTCCCGAGTCCTCACTCGGAGTGCGGTACTCCTCAGGTTCGTTAAACTGTTCGTAGGTGACACCACCGTCAGGGAACATGGAGGTGCGTGAAGCAGTCTGAAATGTGAGGGTTGGCTAGAACACACGCACGGCAACCACAATACTTCAATGGGCATTACGCATGGCGGTGAGGTAGGGAACACATTGTTTGCTCTGATGCCTTGGCGTTGTACTGTTTTACATCCCGCAATTTCTTACTGCCATCAACAACATCGTAGCAAGTAAAACCAACGTGCTGCACAGTTTACGAGGTCCCAGCAGGGCGAATCTACGGGTCCAGATCTTTCACACAAATGTTTCAAAAGACATAAAGGACATAATGTATTTGAACAAAGCTTGCTAAAAAGAGCGATCTGGTGATTAATAAAACGATTAACGACAACAGAATAACTGATGCATAAGTGTAACAAATTCCACGGCGCAGAGTCCTTCTTGAGAAGCTAATAGTGGCTCAGCTAGTGAAGACTTCACCTTCCTTATGGCTAGCATTTTATTTCTAGCATGATAAGTTCTGTTACCATATTTCTCATCTGGCTTGCTTCTCCCTCGGTGTTACATAAACCTACAAACTACCACAATAGCGGTATGTTCGAACTTATTTTTGGTCACTTGTTCTGTTACAAGTCCATGGCCGGCTCAAAATTTTCTGCTGCCCTATGTTTAACTTGTACATACCACCCTCTTCCCCACTTATCAACCTCATCGCCGATTGCACATTTACAGTACAGAATAACTGTAATAACAGATTTTATTCTCCGTTATTGTGAAGCGTAGCCGCATAATTACTGTATTTCTCATCATTAACCTTTCCAACCAATATTTTGCCGTCCTGAGCGACCACCTAGCTTGCTCAGTGGCTTGAGCTGACTCTGTATACAATTGCATGTTTCTAATCTCATTAACGAATTCAGAAAGTGCGTTTATGCAAAAAATGCGAATTTATATCTTTATATTTACTTTGACACCAAAACTAGAACATTTGCCTGCCGTAGAAGCATCACAAAGAGAAACAATTCAAATCCATCCGTTTCAACATAATTTACCATGACGACAGACAACAGCAACATTCATTATATTCCGAGCAAGCGTTGGAGAGATGGCCCTGCGAGGATGACCTTTCGCACCAAAAATGTTATTCATCAATGTACAATTAATTCCGAATACTGAAGTATTTGTCACTCAGTTACAAATGGAACTGACAGTTACAACTCGCCGATTCAGTGTACGTGTATACAGTTTAGTGTTACCATTATCATTACAAACACAGTAAAGTTTGAAGTTTCTGTCGCTGTTCAATACTGTACTGAGCTGGATTTTCCAGTTCGTTCTACGTTTATCATTGTTGTCTGTGAGCGACGGCGGAACAGACAAAAGGTCGACGGGGAGGAAGAAGGAACACAGAAACACATCCGCGTTATTTCATGCTTTTGCCGCGAAGTAGATGAAATCTACGCTCTTCTGGGATAGTGCGCAGCGTATAGTGATCATTTCTTACCGACGTTTCGGGATAACCTATCGGTCCCATCTGCAAGTGTCGTGGATTTCTTGACCCTTGAATATGGGCCCGATAGGTTGTCCCGCACCGTCAGTAAGGAATTGTCATCATACGCTGCGTAATATCCCAGAAGAGCGGAGATCACGTCCGCGTAATTCGCTCTCAAGACCTTGAAGTCGTGAAATAATTTTATGGGTTGAAACATAACCATTTCTGTTACACACAAATTGAGTTACATATAATTTTGGGCGCGTTCGCAAAACCGAGATAAGCGACTGTTACGTTCGTCATGTCTGTCTGTCGGTAAGCATGCATCAACTCGGCCCCAAGTGGATGGATTTGCGTAACATTTGATATTGGAAGTTGTTATTACAGTCTGTCGAGAAAATCTTATTTATTTCAAATCGAACAGAAAAGGCTGACGCTTGAAGTGGAGACCGGAGTACTCGTACATTTTCGTCTGCTGAGAGCGACATCTGTAGGTCAGCAAAAATACAAAAGAGAATGAACAGTTTCATTTCCAAACAAAGACAGGCAACGTACGTATAAACGTAACATTGAGGCGCGTTCGTGCAACCATTGTTGCAGTGGAAAAGCAATAAGAATTACATATTCTGCGTGTGTGTTTGTATCCTTTAGTATCCAGCAGGGAATGCGCATGCTTCTTATTGTCATCTTGTCCCGTCCGGCTCTACAGTACTTTTCCACATTATTTCGTAAAAAGGACGATTTTCGAAAAAGGTATTGAACACAATATTTGTGTTTTGATTTTATTTACATGTGTGCGAAACATATCTCATTCTAAGAAGACCTAAGTGAGATATGATCATAAATATATATTGGTCTTTATTAAAGTGCCCCTAATTCTTGTCAGATTACAATGAAACTTGAATATTCTCGACAGAATTGCGAAAACACTGAAATATAAAATTTCATGAAAATTCATTCAGTAGGAGCCGAATTTTTCCATGTGGACGAACGGACAGACTTGACGAAGCTGTCACCCTACAACATTTTGCGAAGGCGCCTATTTAAGCCCATGGTATTATTTGTGAGATACGGGTTGAACGCTTATATATAAAGCAGACTTGTCAAATGCCTTAGTAATAAGGTCTTAATTAAATACCAGTTCTCTTCGCGTTTGTTTAAATAAAACCAGTTGGTTGGAGTCAAGAGGCACTGTCTTCTCAGAATAACCGAAGCGTGCACCGAACGTAGCACCTCGTACGAGTGGAACACGCAGAACCTTTGGTCGTATTAAGAATTACAATGAAAATTTCATTATTGAGAGAAATTTTGAACTTCGTTGCTTTTCCTTTTAATTCGTGAAATAACTTCAATTATTCTTAGCCGCCTTAGGCAAATTTCGAAAAGCCCCCCAAGAGACAGGCACTGTACGTATAACGTTACATTGTGGCCTTACCGCATGTAGCAGTTGCACAACTTTGTTTTAATAAAATCCATACTCGTCACAATGTTACTTTGTATGTATTTTGCTTGTCTTGTCTGAGGTAGAAGTACATTAACGCGTGAAAAGTCTCTATTCTAATTTCTGGGTGACTGGGTTTTACTATACGGACAGATGTCTTATAATTTTTATGTGTGAGTGAAAAGGCTTTGGCTAAAACCAGTCTATTGATGACGGTAGTAATACCAAATGGAAGGAATGATAATGGTGGTAATGATGATGATAAGAATAATAATAAAAATAAATCTTCCATTGTCCAAAATTGACAAATGTGTGGGTGATATGGAGCGGCTCCAGGTCTAGAAAACAGAGATTAACGGCTGTGGGGACCCGTTGCGCTGACCACGTGACACCCCTCCATCCGGAAAAGTTGGCACTAACTTCGCCGACCGTCGGCGGCCGCTCTGTCGGTATAGTTCGCGCGCGGACTAAGGCCACGGAGTTTTAGTTTTTTTTAGTGGGTGATATTGTAATACGTGTACTTGTATTTACTGTGTTTTTGTATTGTTTTGTTTATGTATATTTTTTCTCTTTATTACTAGTAAGGACTACTGACACAGAGTGAAAACTCAATTGCAGTAATAATAATAATAATAATAATAATAGCAAAAATAAGAAACTCATTATAGAGAAACCTGAAATTTTAACCGAAAAAAAATTGTGATCCCCTTAAAAAGAAAACGCGCAAAGTGAAATACTCGGACTTTAAGAAACTCTGTGATTATTCTGTAACTTCTGTATCTATCATGAAGTGAAAGCCCACATATTCCAGGAAAAGGATGCACTAACTATGGCGGCTTCTCGATGAAGCACTCAATTTTTGAGCTGACTTACATGGCCCGACCTAAAAGCTCTTTACGTAGCTGTTCCACTAAATGTCAGCACTATACCACACACGGAGTGAGGGTCGTGAGTTATATACTCGGCGTTTACAATGGACACGAGCAGATCAAACTATCATCCGGCAACATTAATAGCATTTCAAATCCGGGTTTCGAAGTTTCCGTTTAGATTTCAGCTGTCATGCTCGGCTTTCTGCCATGTTTCTACTCGGAATTAAACCTGAAATAAAGACTCCTTTTCGGCAACCGTAAACAGTCCCTGAGACGGCAGGTCCCACCTACAGGAGCACAGCGAAACTTTCACTTCAGTCCTTCAAAATACCGACCTTCCGAAACAACAGATTGGAAGAAAGCACACCGCATCACAGGAACTCACACTTCTTGTATTTATAGTGCATTAGGCTAATAAGACCAATCTGGACATAAAATGTTCTCCCTACACACAGCAGCACTTTGGTACATTTTCCAGCTCATTTATAAGTCACCGACCTAAATGCATGTAAAACGCAAAGAGATCTGCTCATTAAATATCGATCCAGGTTATCTGTTTTGAAAGTAAAAGACTTTCATCGGTATATTTTATAACGCATCCTATAAGCCGGGGGCTCGCGGTGGCGCAGTTGGTTGAGAGGCACTGCTCTACAACCCGGAAGGTAGCGGGTTCGATTCCCGATTGTGTTATTTTACATTGACATAATCCTTCCGGCCGCATTATGGCCCTGGGTTCGAATCAGCCTCTAACAGTAATGATTACAAGGAATATTTTCTGGGGGTGCAGGTGGCCAGTGCTCAGGGCTGACAACCTTATCAACTTCATGTGCCGACTGTCTCGAAATCAGGAAGCCTCAATCTCCTGGAACCCTCTGAACCTGTCTAGGCCTGTTTAGGGATTGTTTTATCGTTACCTATCTTATTTCTTATTTTCGTTGTTACACCGTGCATGTTGTTGAGTTACTCAATTATTATACCAACTGCTGCACATAAATAAAATTTATATATGTGCAGTAGTTGGTATAATAATTGACTATCTTGTTTCGCTCAGTGCCACATGTATAAATGTATTACACTGCAAGGGCAGGCAAAAATACAAATTCTCACTTTATATTCTCCGAACAGTCAGTGATTTCCCATCACAATTTTGTGTGCTTTCCTTGTCTCCCCAGTCTGTCTACATGTCCAACCCGTTCTAATCTCATCGATTCTACGGTCCTAACAGTTGCAGAAAACCTACACAAATTACAGGGTTACTTGTTACGTAGACGTAATATGGTACAGTGTCAACTTATTCAATCTCCCTTAGTTACGTTCCGCTTATCACGTAAGCTCCTCTCACAAAACAATATATCACTTTCCACACTTACCCATTAAAACCGATAAACTGTTACAGTATATATCTTAAGGACAGATAGGCCTTTCTACGGAAAGTAGAACAGGGGAAAGATACCTAGCGGGGGGCGGGATTTATCCATTCCAAAACACGTTCTGGGCGGCTGTGGTTTCATTAGTTCCTAAGTCAATGAATACAGGTAACAAAGCTGACGGAATATGAAGCTAATCCTCGATATATGATGGTGTGATTTTCTGAAGGTGAGGAACACGTTTTTACCTATTGCACTTTCATAAATTCTAATCGTTTAGGAAAGTTTGATGACACGTTTATGCATACAGTAAAATAAAAATCATTAGTATTTATACATTAGAGTGCACACACAGGGCAATCGAAAATCCACAGCCTATTGTAGGGACTAGAAACTTACTAGCTGATCTGCCAGACACACGACATACAATGCGAGCACTGCTAGGCTAACTTCGGTGTGTTAAAATACGCAAAAAAAAACCAGTATAAGGTAAATGTCATCAAACATTAGCCTTCAAGTGTCCTCTCACGTATGAAGGCAACTATCGCAAGAACGTTTTCAATTTTCCCAATGTTACATACGTAATTTTGAAATAATTGGATTTCTTTCACTAGTCTTTTTATTGTATTTCCTCCACTGACATAAACCGAAATCCTTTTAAACTCGCATTCAATTTAAAGGAATGGGAAAATCTCTGAAGAGAGAAAAAGGTCGTAGTATGTCTGTGGAATAGCTGGAGATTATTTTTTCGTTAGAAAATTCTAGACCGAGAGCACCGTGAGCACAAGAGCCTTGCCGCGTAGAAGCCAGCTGCTTTCCTCCCAAAGGGAACAGTTTATTGCCATTTACGTACGATATGCAGAATAAGATGTTCAAAGAGATCCGAACGGATGCATTTACTTCTTTGAGACCTCATTGGCCAGCTGCTTGTGTACGTTCGCCTGTCTGTCGCCCAGTTCAACTCGATACGTTACGAACATTGTACGAAAGAGTTGAAGAAGAAAGATAAATTAAGTGCAATACATTACTGATTCAGTTAAACGAACGGTGGTTTTAAGAGAAATATTGAATTCGTTTTCATATTTTCAATATTCATAATTCGACCTAGAGTCGACATTCTCGTTTCGAATTTTCGTGTATTCCTCGGCTTCTCCAGTAAAAATGGTGACAGACTAGACTTAAACTCGACAGATTCAAGAATTAATCTTCCACAACGATCCTGCAGTTTTCGAAGTAGAAGTTGATAAAACACTGGAAGCTAGAAAAATAAAATTTCCGCAAGTATAGATATATTTTTGATGCTAATTAGGTATCATATTGTCCACATATTAGTGAACATACTTTTCAAAGTTATTTGTAGTAAACCCCCCGTGTTGAAATACATGTTAGCAAATTCCAAGCAAAGTTGTCAGGCCTTATTCAGCTTTTTTCGCCTGCTCTTAAAGGTAAAGTTACGCTAAGATTTATAAGTTTTAAGTTCCCTAAGTTGTTGTAATTTAAGCCCGAATTGACGAATTCTTTTTTCAGAATTCCAGGTTTTATGTGTACACGACTGTCTTCATGTCTACATAAAGCATTTCAATTACACACCGCATCTGTTTCTATATGTTCTTTACGTTGCGATACTCTAGCATTAACTGAAGCCGTGCAAAATCGATTAAAATTTAATGTGTCTTGAATTAACACACAATCGCCTGCATCCTAGTTCATTTCATGTCAATGAACATGATCACGTCAGCTTTGTTAAGTAAGAACCGAACGACCATTACTTTCGGTCACTTTAATAAATCAGTCAATTGCACAACTTGATTTCAAACGAGACCTTAAGTAAGCAAGCAGTTTACACACGTCCTTTCATCCGTACGGTGTAATTTTGTCGCTGACACATTTTGTTCTGCTCTCACGAGAAATTCTCTCAGAGAATAGCTTTAGAAATTCTTCGTCTCAAGCGAAGTGGTGCTCGTAGCACGCAATTCAGATATCCGTAACACTGATTCTAAATTAGGTGGAATAATGAACTCTGGCACAAAGTTCAGCATAAGTAATAACAAAGCTTCTTTACATCATGATTCTCAGCCATTTCCATCCATTTGACTTTCTCACAAATCAATTCCATAAGGCCAATTTTATGTTATTCTGCCACACATTTTGACCTCAGCCTTGGCCAGCTTTAAGAAAGTTCTCCATCAAACATTTCGTAAAAAGTTCTTGTCTTCCCATCCAAGGTACTTTCCCGATTTCACTCTCCTAACACTATTAGGGGTAACTACATATATCGTGAAATTTTACTTCACGTAATGTACTGATTACATCCTTTTGTTTCATCTCCTTAGGTCCAAGCAGTTATTTTAAACTACTTACAGTTTATTCAATCCTATAACAAAGAAAATACAAAAGAACGAATAAAAGAAATTAAAGACCAGTGTTAACAAAACCGTAAAAGATCGTGAAAAATTATTACGCTTTTGGTCACATCCAAATTACAGGGTCATGTAATTGACAATGGAACATACTCCATGAATGTATAATATCTAGAACTGAGCGTACAAAAAATTATAGACGGTGGAAGCAAAGTCTCGCCGTTTTCTTTCATTTCGACACTAGAAAAAATGTTTGGGCATGAGGAATTTTTCATCAGTCCAGCTGTGTAGCTTAAGGCTAAGATTCAAAACACTGTTAATTCAGCGCATCAGTGTGCTTAAGGACAGCTGGTGATAAAAAAGGCCTCTCCCTTAACCAACAAGAATAAAACAGCATGAATTTATCTACCGTGACTGGTTGTCATTAATCAGTTTCTGATAACGCTCAGGAAGACAAAATTTAGAGCTTCCTGCTTCTCTTTTATGGAGATACTTGCCAATTGCAATTTCAGTGAAAACACTCTGCAGCCATGCACTGCACAAATAATGCCATAGCAAATACAGGGAAACGAAAAATAGGCCTGCATTATAACTGTTCTTATAGAGATATTATTATACAACAAGTTCATAGAATAAAGTAATAATGGAAATACGTTTTGTTTCATCTTCGGAAATATCCTAAGAATTTCAATAAAAGTTTGCATGGAGATGTTTATGATAAAAATGTATAAGAAATTTTGGAGAAAAGCATGTAGGGCAGACAAGGTTTAACAAAGGTAGGCGTTGAAGGGAGCACAATACAACAATTTTAAGTATAATCTTAGTAATTAACCAAATTAATGTACAAATTCTTGTTTTATAATAAGTTTATTATATGCCTCTACATGTTTCGAGCAGTATGTGCTCATCATCAGGAGGTCAAAATTGTATTATACAGCATCTGGTGTCATCACACTCTGTAGGTGGCCGTCCGGTGCACAGGTTGAGTCCTCTCTCAAACTGTGCACCGGACGGCCACCTACAGGTGTAATGATACCAGATTCTGTATAATACAATTTTGACCTCCTGATGATGAGCACATGTGCTCGTAATATGCAGAGTCATATAATAAACTTATTGTAAAACAAGAATTTGTGCATTAAGTTGGTTAATTACTAAGATTATACTGAGATGCACGGTCAGCAAAACATCAAAATTTTAAGTAGTTCTGTTCACAATTAGGACCATAATTTTCTGTTGCACTGATTTGCATTTAAACACGCATTATTATTATTATTATTGTGTTCTGCTTTGTTTTCTAAGAATTTGTAACTGAAGTACAGATTTTGCATTTCTTTGTGTTAAAATCTATCGGATAATTTTGTATCGTCCCACAGGTCATACCTATATATGTCTATAACATATCTTCCTACAAACTTCCGTGCTCCTGTCTCGCTGATTTATTAGACACTTCCATCAAACTGAAAGACAAAGTGAATTTTCGCACGGCTGCCGTGTTATTGTGTTTCGTGTAAAACGTATTCTGTTCTTGTTTTTTTCTTGTTATTCTTCCTTTACGGCGCTTAGGCACGTTTTCGAACCGTGGCTTCCCCGTTGCTGGGGTTTCGAAATAACTGACATTTCACGAGGTAAAGACCTAAGCGCCCGGGATAGCTCAGTCCCTGTAGCGACTCGCTACGGACTGGAGGGTTCGGGCATCGAATCCCGGTGGGCGAGATTTTCCGCACCTGTCCAGACCGGCTCCAAGGCACCCAGCCTCCAATACAATGGGTACCGGGTCTTTCCCGGGGGTAAAGCTGCCGGAGTGTGGCGTTGACCACCCATACTCATCTAGCGCCGAGGTTAAAGAAAGAGTACAGCTATGCCTCTACTCCCCCTCTGGGGCATCGTGGTCTGTTATAGGATGAACTTTCGTTTTACCTTTAAAGACGTCAGCCCCATATTCAACCTCCGACGTTCATAGCCCGTGAAAAATATTGTCTTTAACACGTATGCATATTTTAAAAGCTATTTGATTAAATCATGAGGTCCAAAAGTGAGCGCCGCTCTCTTTCAACAAGTTTGTCTACCCACCAAGCTTCTTCATTCATTGCAGGTAATCGGAAGTTGCCGAAAATTATATAATGTTCATTCTACGGTTTTGCAAATCGGTCAACTAGTTCAAAAATAAAATGCGAACAAACATATACACACATAGAGAACAAAGTTATTTGAGAATCGTACATTTGTCTTTTTTCAGGATGGAAGCAAACCAGATATGGATCTTGAAGTTCTTGACGCAAGGCATTTTACTGGATCCATCCGACACAGACAGGCTGCAGCGGTCGGAGTCTGTGAACGTCATAATGCACTCTACGGTTACGCTAAAGAAAAGTATTTCGAAGAGCTGAGCGCTTTTTAGTTTCTCAAGAATGACACGTGTTAAAAAACACAGATTTTTTGGAGGGCGGATATGCTTTGCGGGTTAAATTACGTGATACCCAGTTGTAAGGCGTAAATCTTGATGTTCAATCTTCATGTTTGCACCGTGCATCACTGACATTTAAACACTTTATTATCCACCTAATGCACAAATATATAATTCGTAAATACAATTAAAATTATAAAATATTTAAAAAGTGCTCCAACATGTTTCGGATCACAGAGGATCCGTCATCAGGGAGCCTTGTACAGTAATTGGCTAAAATTATAAGAATGGTTCTATCAAGTCCGTTGACATGGACGTGGTCGGTGTTATGGCAGCATAAGGCAGCATATGCTGCCATAATACCGAAGACGTCCGTTCATGTAATTTTAGCCAAGTACTGTACTAGACTCCCTGATGATGGATCCTCTGCGATCCGAAACATGTTGAAGCACTTTTAAATATTTTATAATTTTAATTGTATCTACGAATTACATACTTGTGCATCAGTTGGATAAAAAAGTGTTTACCTGATGTTCAATTTTGTAGATTGCGAGGTGTTTACAGTTGTAATAACATATACATTTATTCATTAACTATCGTAAGTAAACACGTTTAGGCCTATTAGTAATAATATTATATAGACATTATTATTTATTTGACAGGATATGAAACACACAGATTAATCCTACCTGTATTCTGCAAACCTACTGCTTTATTTCCGGTCTGCAGCCCGGAAGTTCAGTACAGCTGCACTAACGTTCTCTGCGAATGTCGTCTCAAGGACACGAAGCAAAACCATTTTACGATTCATTGAACACATCCCAATCCGAAATTCCAGCTAGCGGTCTTCAGTATATGATTCAGATTACTTAATGCGAAACAAAGTCACAGACTGTCTAAGTGAATTTACATTTACTGATGCTGATAAATTGATGTTTAGTACTTTACAGTAACATTCGGTTTCAGACGCTAAACAGCGTCCAGTAAGTTGAGAAAACATTTGTGAAAAGCGACTAGATAGTATTCCGGAACTGTCCGTGAGAGATGGGGGGAAATCAGGCGAAACTGCAGTCCTGATTGACAGCAACACAGCCAACATTCGAAGCGCGCAGACTACCTGCTGGAGTGAACGTATAAAACTTTATCTAAACTATGTAAACTGCTTTGTGCCCTACTACAAGATTACTATTTCGGGATAAACTTATATATACTGTGTTATCATACTTCGTCGACTAACACAAATTTCAATTTACCCGTGGCAAGTGCAATTTTCGTCAATTTTCAATCTTCAAAACAAAAGGCACATCTTCGTCTGGAAAACTCTTGGAAGGTCCCTATTGCTACTCTTGATAGTGTGTGACGTATTTGTAGGTTTTCTCGTCCAGAAGAAGGCGGCATGATTTCAAACAGACCACAATAACACCCTTCCACATGCTTACTTTCTAACCACCTGCGACGATGTTCCCGTGTCGTGCCACGGCTTATAGTTCCTGCTTTGGAAGCAGTGTAGCTAAATAGCTGGAATAAATAACATGGCTTATCAAAACTTACAAGATATTATTTGTCTACCTTCTGTAGATTAAACGTCTGCGTGATCCGAAATCCTAGAATTCTACCTGGCACGGCACGGCACGGCACGGCATTCGGCTCGACCCCGAACTTTACATTCAGCTGCCTCAGACGTAGGAGAAGAAAGCCAAAATTCCTTATAATCTAGCCCGGCTGAATTTAGGTTTATGTACAGTGTGGTCTGCCTGTAGCATAATTAATATTCGGACATGTTTTTTTAACACGCAAATGCCAACAAACCTTGACTGAATTATTCAAAGACTCTACAAGAACATCTGAAGTTATTAAGGTGGCTGAAGCAAGGAAAAATTTCCCAGATGTGATATCCTTAAGATGTTATTTTACAACTCTTTCCCCTAGGAAGTAGCTACAAGAGTACCAGATAAAATAAAGTCGGTGAGTTTTTTCAAACTCATGCAAAGAAATAATCATCTCACCGTATTTCACGTTCAGACATATTGAACATCCTTTCAGTCCCATTCACTGAATGTTTTAAAGAAACGGAATGGTGTCAACACGTTCTCTGCTAAAATTAGTTCAATGTTCCGTGATTACTAACCTGGCAACACCCACAATTTCTTTCACTGCTTACAGCCATGACAGTTCCGCACTGTCACGAGCACAAGATTGGCACAACTACGAATAACTTCTATTCTGAGAAAAATTAATCGTCCATAACAGTTCGAAATATGTCACATAAATTATTATAATAAAAACAACTAGACGCACTAATTTCTCAAATTTATTTTTGGAATAAAATTCTACAAGTTTCGGACAGTTTCTCTGTCCATCATCAAGTGCTTTTCACTGTACACACAGCAATGATATATGTCATACAGGTTTTCTGACAGCTGTCAGCTGTCAGAAAACCTGTGAAAAAGTCCTTATGATGGACAGAGAAACTGTCTGAAACGTGTAGAGTTTTATTCCAAACATAAAATTGAGATATTAGCGCATCTGGTTGGGTTTGTTATAAGAATTTATCATGATGCAGGGGTGGGCCCGGTAGCTCAGTCGCTATAGCAACTGACTACGCACTGGACGGTCCGGGATCGAATCGCGGTGGGGGACAAGATTTTCCGCCCGTCCACACCGACCATGGGGCCCACCCAGCCTACTGTAAAATGGGTACCGGGTCTTTCCCGGAGGTAAATTGAGGCCGGGGCGTGCTGCTGACCACTCACCCCCTTCTAGTGCCGCGGTCATGGAAGAGTGGGGCTATACCTCTATCCACCCTCTGGGCCACATCACCGAGCCTGTAACGGGATAACTTTACTTTTTTTTTTATCATGATGCACTGTCACCTGAACGTCAAAATGTCCCATAAAGTTTGACAGTTATCAACTGAACCTGTTCCCCAAGCCAAACACAACCAGTAATATGCAGCTGAGACAAGAATCATTGCAGACCTACCCAGTAGATTCCAGTACACGTCAGAATTCTGTATTGAAATTTCATTTGACTCGTGCTTGCCTAAACTGTACTCTGTTTGAACTGGTATTCGAATTTCGCCATATAAAGGCAGTTTAGCATCAGAGTGTGTGTGTGTTCCCTAACCATCAGCACCGCAAGTTTTAAAAAGCATTTCAAAATTATTTTGCAGTGTGACGTAACTCTCAGTGTCGAAATGACAAAAGGATCTCGACAATGAAGGAGAAGGTAACAGGTTCCTTCGAAACGTCGGTAATTTTGACCATTTCGACACAGTGCTGTACCAAATGACTCCACACTAAAAATGTAACACCACGAAAATCTCATGTCAGACATCAGTGACGCTTACAATTCATTAAAAAAAATATTTTTCAACAGAATGGCATTAAAATATTTCAAACTTTCTACATCATGATAACAGATAAAAGGGAAGGCATTCCGACGAAACAAGAGTGACAACAGAGTAAAAAGAGACAGAGAAGATATATATACACGCGAGAGTCTCGTAAGAACAAGATGACACAAGAGAAACAGAAAAAGGCATGCAACGCTACCATGTTGGAAAAGGTACAGTTTCGCATCCCAGATGGTGCAAACAACGCTCTACTAGCTTATGATGTAATTAATAAAAGCAATTACAATATTTTCCTAAGAAGATAGGCTCACATGCATCATACGAGTGTTTGAAAAAGTGTCGTAATAAAATAACTTCACAATCACATCATAATTCGTGTAAGGTGCCTTGATATAAATAAGACAAACATCGCAGTCTGTTTGTTAACATAAGCTACATCTACACTCACAATTTTATCGGCTTTATTTATGTAAATGTAAGGCAACTGTGATGATACAAAACACACATGTACCTTCATTTGGCACTCAAAAACGTTACACACTTTCTGAAATTCTTTTTGTTTCTGTTTGAACACCATGAGAGAAATATGTACTTTACACTAACAACTGCAGAATGGCTATCTATTTTGGTTATTAATATGTTAAGAATGTTTGTGTATTTCGGAATTTAATTTTACATAAATACACAGGATGTTACTTTAGTTTCTTTTAAATATAATTCGTCGGGTACTTGAGAGCTAAGAAGTAGGTATATTAAGATTATTTAATTTGGCAACACGATTACTTCATCACTGTCGTCAAATTTCCTTAGCACTTGGTAACTATGAAAAATCTTTATGTCTAAGCACCACATTACAACGGCGTCCAGGTTCAGTTCCAAAGATGCCTAATCTCAATACTTGGTCCAGATATCCATTAAAATTCATGCTCTCTCATTCTTTGACTTCGGAGAAGGGACTCTTTTACGAATTTTCGTGTAGCAGGTTGGGCAACCCTCAGAATTGTCCTGCAGATGATTGCGAGAGACGACAGCCACAAGACCCTTGTCAGAAACTGAATCCTAATCGTTAAACTGGTATTCTGTCAATTTACTGAGCGTTCTCGGCTTACTTTCCAACTTGTCCTTCATTTTTACTTCACGAGTACGTCCAATTGGAAGCTGAGACATTACGCTACCAGAAATGTTTGAAAATGCCCTCCCCCCCCCCCCCCCCACACACCTTTTTTTTTCCTCACCGGTACCTGCAAATGGGAGCCCGGGCCCTCCCCCCCCCGAAAATTTTTAAAATGGCCCCCCCCCCCCCCCCAACTACACAATTTGTCTTCTACTGCATCAGCAAGTATTCTTTTTCATCGAACCTTCAGTACTCGAATAAAGACATTTTTTATTTAATTTGAAATAATTACTTTTACAAGTTATGTATCACACTGATGGAAACAGAAGAGAAAATTATGACGATCGTGCTCTCAAAACCACACCCTCTTGAAATTTAAATTTCCTTCGTGAAAATGTTATTCAGAGGGCAAACTTCAGAACACGTTTTTGAGAACTTTATGGTAAGCAGTGTTGTGAACAATGGCGTACTAATTGTGCCCAGAAACGTGCTGGTGCTCGGAATTTAAACAATCTGGAAACATTTCATGTAGACTTACCGTAGTTATTTTACTGACATGGTTATAGGGCTTTTGATGTCATGAGGAAGAGATTGATGTTTAACCCCACCAATTTCGTTGCACGTTTAACGATCATTTTACTGCAATGTTATTTTATTTTTTTTAGAGAGTAAGATGTTTAGAAGAAAATTTTAGTAACATTGGGAAACTCGAAGAAGTTATATAAAGTGTAAAGCTTAATATTTGGTGAACTTTTCCAAGCACTATTAGGATGATAAAATGAAGAAAGCTGAGGTGGGAGGAGCGTATGTTAGGTCCGGGAACATAAGAAATACATTAAAATATTTGGCCTGGAAACCTGCATTTGGAAGACCATTCATAAATCTAGACGTAGATGGGAGATTGTTGTTGAACCGTATCTTAAAGAAATAGGGTGGCTGCTGAAGAATAGATTCTACAGATTTAAAACAGGGAAATGCGGCGGACTGCTGCGGAAAAGCTAACAACTTAAGGATTCCATAAAATTCGGAAAAATTCTTGATGAGTTTGGCGACTATTACTTTAAAGAGAACAGGCCTGTTGCTTGAAGTTTGATCTTTTCAGGACAGCGTACTTCAGAAACTGGCTGGCCTATGACACGTAGGAATCATACGCGTATAAGGATTTGCGTGAAACGAGGTCCTTGACAAGGAAACAGTCGCTAAAATAGTCAAGACTTTCCGTTCCTCTTATGGGTTCACAAGATTCACTGTTGTTTTCGTAACAGTCCGCCACTGATCCCTACCCTAAATTAAATGCATTACACTGAATGACAAAAATTATTTTGATCACAAGCAAGCCACGGGTTCTACTCTGAGGAAATTATTTGTTATCTTCAAAAGTACACGGCACTGGTTCTAACCCTGAGCAACATTCATGATTCCCTTCACACGAACAAGCAACTGGTCCCCACCCTGAACAACGTTCATGATTCCCTTCACAAGAAAAAGCCACTGGTCCCTGCTCTGAACAACATTCATGAAAACCTTCACAAGAACAAGCTACTGGTTCTTGCTCTGAACAACATTCATGATTCCCTTCACAAGAAAAAGCCGCTGGTCCGAATCCTGAACAACATTCATGATTCCCTTCACAAGAACAAGCCACTGGTCCCTGCTCTGAACAACATTCATGAAAACCTTCACAAGAACAAGCTACTGGTTCTTGCTCTGAACAACATTCATGATTCCCTTCACAAGAACAAGCCACTGATCCCCTCTCCGAACAACATTCATGATTCCCTTCACAAGAACAAGCCAATGATCCCCACCCTAAACAACATCCATGATTCCCTTCACAAGGACAAGCCAATGGTCCCTGCTCTGATCAACAATCATGATTCCCTTCACAAGAACAAAGCAGTGGTTCCTGCCCTGAACAACATTCATGATTCCCTTCACAAGAACAAGCCAGTGGTCCCCATCATGAACAATATTCATGATTACCTTCACAAGAAAAAGCCACTGATCCCTACCCTGAACAACATTCATGATCCCCTTCATAAGAACCCGCTAGTAGTCCCTATACTGAACCAGCTGTATACAGGCCACCTCGTCACGCAGTTGTTTTATATCAAGTTCAGCAAATCCCCAATGCACGCAACAATGTATTATGCTACTAGGATTATCGCCCTTACAAATGCAAACGACATATTTCGAATGCAACAGCCACTCCAATGTTTTAGCTACATGTATTTGACAGCAGCCATTTCGTAATCACTACATAAGCAACATGTCACACACAGCTCACTGCATTACATCTCCACAATAGGTGAAGTTACGTAGCTCACAACATGAAAAGAGCGATTTTAAAGTCCAGAAGACAAATGAGAGCTATGATAAGTGCTGTTGTGTATACATACCGTGTATAATTAGTTTTGAGGCCGTTAATTTTAGTGTATTTTAATACGTCACTAATAACGTACAGACAAGATCTACTACATAAACACAAGGGATAGATATTTCACAATATACGATATTCTTGCACAAGGTGTTAATAAAATTCGTGTACTTTGTTGAATGGAAGATGCATCTTTACAACATAATTGTGTGTGTGTTGTCAATTAGGTTTTTGATCCATCTGGATGAATTTTCTTGTCGACATAGTACGTATGTAGCCTAACGTCCACATTTTTAGCAATCCAAACAGCTGTGTGTGTGTGTGTTTGTGTGTGTGTATGTGTGTGTGTGTGTGTATGTGTGTGTGTGTGTGTGTGTGTGTGTGCTGGCGGCTTATCGAACTCAATATTTGTTGTACCCCACAACGGAGTTATTAAGTTCAATGTACTTCTTTGCGTCAAATTGTAACATTATTCATAACAGTTAGTTAAAATGGTACAGGTTTGGATCTGTAGTCTCAAAGTTTCCGGATCGAACGTCGTCCGAGATGTCGGCTATGCTGCCAGAGTTTCACCGGCGATTTCTTCAACGTGCAAATTCTGGTGCGGTAAGAGAAATAAGGCAATGGCATTTTCCTTTCTCGTCTTTACCAATTCAGTATTCACTGATCCTACAAGTACGCTGTAGATAACATCGTCAAATAACCGGTAAATAAAAGGACGTAGGATTCTCGGAAGTAGACACTTTGCTTCAGGCCTAAACATCCATACTAATTTATCATACATTTTATGTTTGTTCCATGATCCACACGTCTCATCCTCTTTGATTTCATACTCAAATATCAGGTGACAGTGGTCCGGGTAGCTCAGTCGGTATAGCGACTGAGCTACGGGCTGGACGGTCCGGGATCGAATCCCGGTGTGGACGAGATTTTCCGCCCGTCCAGACCGGCCCTGGGGCCCAACCAGCCTCCTGTAAAATGAGTACGGGTCCTTCCCGCGGGTAAAGTGCGGCCGGGGCGTGCTGCTGACCACTCACCCCCTTCTAGTGCCGCAGCTATACCTCTACCCACCCTCTGGGCCACACCGCGCCTGTAACGAGTACGCTTTACCTTTACCATTTATATCAGGCGACAAGTAAACTTGGATATATAAATTCCACAAGTAACGTTACATTCTCTAACCTCTTGTTGCTTCCTCTCTCTGTAAGTACAAATATTCTCCTAAATCACCTTCTTATCAGGTACCCTGACTGGAAGGACTCGGTCTTAGTGTGAGAGAGCAAGTTCCACATCCATGAACAGTAAGGAGAAAATTTATTCCGTTTGCAATTCAAATTTTAATTTTTTTATACATAAAAGAAGGGTAGACAAAGTTTCTGAAGTGAGTGGCACATGTAGACCCAAATTTTAGCTTCTGCTAACTTTTTTTATTGTAATTTGTTTTCTTGCATTTCAGTTTCGGATTACTGGTAGCTTGCCCGACTTTTGAGGGATTCATCAGTATAATATATTTATGTCACTCCTGCATTTTACTGACCTATTATTACAAATTGCGAATCCATTGTTGCCTTGTTGTCTCTTTCAAATATCTAAACATTAATTGATATACAACATTGAAATATATATGCGATTCGCTACAGGCTGAACGGTCCTGTCATTGAATCCTGGTGGGGGCAAGATTTTCCGTGCCATCTAGACAGCCCCCGAGGCCCACCCCCTTCTGAAGAATGGGTATAATGTGTTTCTTGGGGTGCAGTATATATATATATACACGAGGGAGAGTCAAATGAAAACCCTAAAGTGCGATAACTTTTCAGTATGAATATTTAAGGTTTTAATTTGACTCACCCTCGTATAATGTGAAAATGTCTCTAAACACGATTGGCAACGTGCACACGCCACGAGAGTTTCACACTGACCTAAGTTGTGTATTCATTTATGTCAAAAGCAATTAGTTTGATATTGACAGCTGCTATCCGAAAGTAGACGTTGCTTACGACATACCTAATATAGCAGTTTGATAACAGTGCTTATTAAAATCTGCAATCATTAAAGTAATTGATTATTTATATAAAAGCTTCAATAATGAAAGCATTTAAAATGCACTTGATTAATCTGGTTGTTGTGTTGCCAATGTAACTGTAGTTATTAATGCAAAAGGATATTATATAAATTCTACTTGCATGAAATGTTTCGTATGGCGAAGAATATGGCAAGTAGAATTAGAGCATATCACTTTAATACTTTACGTGGTTGCTACCTGCATGCTCAGAATTATAATATTAAGCACCACATGGACAACTCAGAGACAGAACAAAGCCTGTCCCTTGGAAAGACATGAAGTATGTAGGTGGAAAATCAGTGACAATTTCCCGTGCTTAGATTTTGGATTTTACAAAAATTGGGTTGGAGTTTATAAACGTTCGACCAGCAGAGGTAAACAAAAAACTTGGAAAAAACTCTCTGCCAATAGCATCGCTATGGCTTACGTTAAACATCATGGTACATAATTTTAAACTTGAAATTGTGCATTTTAAATGTAATGCAGTTAATAACTCTGAATCATAGGCAATTTAGAGAAGAGAGTCGTTCAATGAAATGCAGCACTGTGCGTTTCAAAGTCGCAGCCTCTACAGTAACGTTATTTTCATTTCATTTTATAGCTGTGTATTTTTGACTGTTTGGGCCGGGTAGCTCAGTCGGTATAGCGACTGAGCTACGGGCTGGATGGTCCGGGATCGAATCCACCCAACGCTCAACAAGAATTGCTGCCGGGAACTCTGCGTCACTCATGACGATCTAACTGATTCTTGTATTTGATAGACCAATAAAGATTCATTTTAAAAAATCATGGTGGGGTCGAGATATTCTGCCCGTCCAGACCACCCCTGGAGCCCACCCAGCCTCCTGTACAATGGGCACCGGGTCTTTCCCGGGGGTAAAATGCGGCCGGGGCATGCTGCTGATCACTCACCCCCTTTTAGTGCCGCAGTCATGGAAGAGTAGAGCTATACCTCTACCCACCCTCTGGGCCACACCGGGCCTGTAACGGGATCACTGTACCTTTTTTTTATTTTTGCGTATAAACAATCAACAGTAGAACGGCAAGAGCTATCCGCTTGTGTAACCACCCCTACGTGATGAAGTATGGAGTGTTTGAGTCGAAGACCTACACATTCTTAAACTCGGCAATAAATGGAGTTCAATAAGAAGGTGTTTGTGGCAGAGGGGAGAAAAATCCCAAAGTCTCTCCCTAACATTAGGCCTCCGCCACCCAGTTAGCTGTCCACCGCAATACCGACTGAGCTGTAATACCATATTACTCAGAAGGACTTAACGTGTTTCTAAAATTAGTCGGAAGTGAATAAAGGTAAAGGTAAGGGTAAAGGTAAAGTTCACCCTAGAACAGGCCACGAAGGCCCAGAGAAGGAGTAGATGTATAGTTATACGCTTTCCTTAACCTTGGCGCTAGAGGGGGTGAGTGGTCAACGCCACGGCCCGGCAGTTAACCCCCTAGAAAGACCCGCTAGTCATTATATAGGGGGCTGGGTGGGACCCGGAGACGGTCTGGACGGGTGCGTAAAATCTCGCTCCCACCAGGATTCGAACCCCAGACCGTCCAGCCCATAGCTAATCGCTATACCGACGGAGCTATCCCGGGCCACAATCAAAAGAGAATACCGGGAGAATTTCTCTTAAGATGGAAAGTATCACTGAAAAGATAATATTCAAATACCGCCAACACGACCTAAAAATCTCAGCCCAACAAGTCTTGGTATGTCCTTCATAAAATAATGTTATAAGCGAAATATAACTCAGCCGTGAGCTTGTGGTTTCATTCTGTGAGTTGTATTGAAAGATAAACTGAAAACTTAATGTGCACGAATTACGCTCAGTTTTGTGTATAAAGTAAGCTAACAGTGCAATAATAAATCGTGCTACTGCAAGTGGTGTTACAAAATGTGCAGCAGCCTCATTTTGCTTTGCAACTGTGTTAAATACCTCATCAGAGCCGATGACAGTTAAGTGAAATGAGGCAATATATGGAGAAGTAAATTCAAGTCTCCAGACCCGCGCACAGAGCCTTAAGATTGATGACGAAGTTGTAGGCAGAGCAAGGAGGGCAGACGTACAGGATACAAGAAGCTAAGCGCTCGTCACAAGGGGAACTTTGTAACTAGGTCCATGAATTAAATACTCGGGTACAAACGGAAATCTTGTAGAAAGTTTTATCGTTAAAATATGTTACGTTAACTCTGCAACACCTGAGAAATGTTATTATGTTTACTAAACCGGGGTCGTGTTAACAAATATTGTGTCTAAATTTTCCACAGTTGCAGTGAACCTTCCTTCGGAACTTCGAGCTCTTGCAACTGTTTGTCTATCTCCTCATAAAACATTCTGTCTAAATCCATTTTACTTGACTTCTCTGAGATTTTATTAGACGTACGGTTTCACGTTCGAAATGACGACACACCTTAATTGTCATCGAACACCAAGGAATTCCCAAGCAGTATACGATATAATGTATTTACTGAACATTCTACACTTATATTAAGAATATGCTTATGCAAGATTTTCCGTCATTTTGAAAAAAGGGTGCGCTGTTTTTCAGGAAAGAATTTTGTGCATTTACTATAGCCTCTACATCCTAAGGTTTTTTATGGTTTAAATTTTAAAACAATTTAATTACTGTAAGCACACTTAATATCCTAACATAAACAGAGCGAGAAGTGTTCTATTTAATAACCTTGTCAATCATTAGATAATGTAGCTTCGGTAATATATGAATTCCACACAATGAAGGAATATTGGTGTAAGGATACTGGCAGGGGAAAACCGAATGCGCAGAGAAACCTGTCTCATGCAATTTTATTCACCACAAATCCTACACGGCGTAGCTTGGAATCGAGTAAAGTAATTTTGTTTTATTTTAATTTTGTCAAAAATATTTCGACGACGGTGGCCTATAAAGTGCTTAGGCCACCCCCTGTGAGGTACTGCTTCGCAAGCTTGAATTACAGAAATCACTTCGCATTTAGTAAAAAAAGAATGATATCGCGATAAAAGTAGCCATTTGTTGTAAGATATATTAAATATAGGGACAGAAATTACGTCTTCATCTTCCAAAGTACAACATAGTTGGAATTGGTTCTGGAAATAAAAACTTCAAACGACTTTCACAATGGTACCATGAAGTACCGTTCTTTGACCCAGGTTAGAGGGTATTTGAGGGCATCAAATTTTACGCCATCGCATAGGAAGTGCAGGGATACAACGTAACTCAAGATGAAGTAGTATGCTCACATACTGCACAATTCTCAGAGAAGACCAATGTTCACTAAAATTTCAGGGGCGGGGACGTCCGCAATGCTTGATACCGATTTCGCTGTTCAAGAAACCGGCTAGTTTAATGAATGTGAGTTCAGAACGTTCACTACAAAAGTCCACAGTATGTTCTTATCATAAGACAATGCTCTTCACTTCAAACATTCTGCAAATATTTTCGAAATGCGTACATTTGAAATAAATTAGCGATATTTCTGATGACAGATATATTTTCATGCACAGATAGCAGGTATTTAAGCGTATTCAGACTTCAAGAGGAATCATTTATTGCTAGACTTTCAAGAAATATTGTTATAGTTTTAAAAGCATACTTGAAAGTCACCTGGAGTCTAAGTATTCCTGACTGGCATACTACTACGGGATTAAGAAGGTAAATTGTTCCCATTACAGGCCCTGTGTGGCCCAGAGGGTGGGTAGAAGTACAGCTGTACACTTCCACGACCGCGGCACTAGAAGGGGGTGAGTGGTCAGCAGCACACCCCGGCCGCACTTTACCACCAGGAAAGACCTGGTACCCATTGTACAGGAGGCTGGGTAGGCCCCAGGGTCGGTTTGGACGGGCGAAAAATCTCGTCCCCACCGGGATTCGATCCCGGATCGCCCAGCCCGTTAGCTCAGTCGCTATACCGACTGAGCTACCGGGCCCACACTACTACGGGATTACTCACCCGAGTACATTGTGAGTTATGACATTCTCACAGCAGTGTTTGTAAAGTTCAAACCTTCAGGTAATATTACGCCATGTTTCTGGGTGAAACGTTCACAACTTTTCGAAAGGACGTTTGAACTTCTTGACTCTGAAGATGGAGGCACTACGACCTTCCTAGCGCAGGAAATATTTACCCGCAGTCTGCTGCTATTTATTCTTGTCCTACATACGCTATGTTTGACACCGCTTGATGTTTCAAACTCGCTGTTTCGAAGTTGCCACTAGGCAGTTTTTTCAAATTCACGTCATCCGCGTACCACGGAACGTTATCTCTAGCACTAGTGCAGTCTGATATTTTTGCTATGGCAGATTAGCAAGAGCAAGCTTGTGTTAGGACATTGGAGCCGCGTCGCTTAGCTGTCAATAATTTTCCCACCTGTTGTGGAACCCGGAGTTTTGTTACGGTGTACACCACAGCCCACAAGAAGGCCCTATCACACCTCACAAGAATCTGGTCATCCAACTTTCACACTTTTTCGCAAGACACGCATTATTATTATCCTCCCATATACGTACATTTTCACAAAACTGATTCTTCCATTCAGAATTTCGGACCAGATTGTGTAAGAATTTCTTACCCTTCCCATTCTGACAAACGTCGTGCCTAACTCATATTCTTTAATTTCAACAGTGCCCATAATTGTCATGCTATTTCTAAGAATTATTCTTACCCCCTGATTAGCGGCTCCCGCCCTTCTTTCAAGCAGATTATAGTGCCTTGTTCAAATTTTATCATCTCCGTTCTGGTTGTTTAGTGTTTCAACGTTCATACTGTCCCAAACTGCAAATTACGTCACCATCGTTTTGGAACTTAGTTGGAGATATCGCAACTAACAACTCCACATATCTCTTTGTTTATGCACTTGCGTCTATATTTAATCCTGCCAGCTATTTGTTGAAAATTTCCAGTGAACACAAATAATACACAGAAATTTATAAAATTCGAGCGCCAATTTCACTTTACCCTATTCGTTTGTTTTATTCACTGCCACCAGTAATAACATTAAATTAGCCTAGTCTTGATATTCATTCTGTCAGTGTAAACTTAATATTCTACTGAACGTGTCACGACGTGAGGGGAAATCAACTGGGAGAGGATGAAAGTTAATCATTTCAACATAGAGTTCGCTTAACATCGTTAGGCTAATTCAGTAAATGGGCTTAGAAAATTCTGCATGGCATCTCAAGCCAAGCATCTACTTCGAAGGCCATCAAGAAAAATGACAGAACGTTAATGAAATGGAATTCAGGTAACAACTGCTAACTCTAAGGAACAGAGTCCCTTTCGAGAAGCTAACAGTCCCTCAGCCGGCCAAGAATTTCCTCGCATTTTAAGGAAACTCGGAGGTTCATTACCGCATCCACAAGAGCCCGTCACATATCCCTATCCTTGTGACAGTAATCCATTACACGTCCCCCACCATAACATTTCTTGAAAATTTATTTTAATACTAAAATCCCATCTACTTTCAGGTCTTCAAAGTGGTTCCATCCTCCAGGTTTCTCCAAAAAAGCCTTGTATACACATCGCACAGCATATCTGGACCAGACCGATTTAGATCGTCAGTTATCAAAGCTGATGTTTGTATATACCGCCCATATAAGCAAACGTAACCAAGAAGTGGCAACCCAGGCGAATTATGATTAATACACCGTAAAATATCACAATACTGTATATCACCATTAACATCAATTTTGAATATTTTAACAATTTTATATATTTAAACAACCAAACGTTTTAATTAATTTATAAGAACGAACAAAACATATAACGTCTATTGGAAGGCTGGTTTGCGCACCTTTGTTGCAATAACTCCCTCAAGATGGCACATCGGTGCCGAAACACGTAGGAGTTTATGCATGTCCTGTGTGTTGCATTAGGGAGTGCATTTGCTGGATAATTTACTGATTAAACGGAGAAGTTTAATAGAGTTGTTTTTGATAGCACATACTAGCTGATGTAAGCGGACAGACATTGTCCCTTCTCAGTAAGTTGCAGAATTGCTTAGATATTCTTCCTCTTAATTTGGAATAATGTAATTTAAATAGAGATATAACCTGATATTTAGGGAAAAATGTGATGTCCAAGTGTGTCTCACTGCTCAGAAAGCGCCGACTGTGAGTGAATATAACACTGACGATCACCTCTTACAATACTGCCTGAAAGTCACATTGTATGTAATATACTTTAAGTAGAGTAATTATTATTATGTTGCGTAAAGTTGCAAAAGGTTATATATGAAGTTTACATTATTATTACGTAGAATTAATTTCGGTACGTTATACAAAGACTGATTAATTCTATAATATAAATGATGGACCTACACAAGTAGGCTAAAATATTTTATTAGGGAAAAGAGGCAGCTTAAATAACAAGAACTGTAAAAAAAAAGCCGGTGATAGGACGGATATCACACAGATGTTAGTGGTACTGTGAGTGATTCAATTCCTCAACATTGACTATAGTCTTTTGTATATACGAGGGGGTACTGATAAGTCCTTAGCCCGACCAGGAAGGAAACAAGCTACAGCAATCAAAATCGGGATTTATTCAACATACTCCCCACGAAGCTCAATACACTTCTTAGCCCGTTGCTCTAACTTTTGCAATCTACTCAAAAAAAAATCGGAAGTTTGTCCGTCCAACCAGGTCTCCGCGGCAGAAATGACCTCCGCGTCGGACGAAAAATGGCAACCTTTCAATTTTTTTTAGTCCAGGGAACAGGTGGTAGTCCGACGGGGTCAGATCCGGAGAATAGCGTGGGTGATCAAGACACTGGAAGCCCAGACACGCCAGTTTCTTCTGGGTTGCAAGTGCCCGGTGAGCAGGGGCACTGTCGTGCAAGAACAGGACACCCTTGGTGAATTTCCCGCAGGGCTTCCCTTCAAAATGTCCTTCAATTGCACCATCAGAGATGAGTAATACTCCGCGTTGATAGTTCGGTCCTTTGGAAGATAATCTATGAGGAGGATGTCGTCTTGATCCCAAAAAAATCGAGGCGAGGTTTGCCCATGGTCACCAATCGCGACAAGAAATCATTTGGATCGTGCCGAAAAAATTCCAAAAGTTGCTCAGACGAATGGCACCTTTGATGTTTTTGATCCGCGTTCAGGCATTTCAGACCCACTTCGCGGAGAGTTTTGCACGTCCACATCTTCATGAATGATGGACCCAACCCGCTCACGTGAGATGCCCAGTTGCTTAGCTATTGATTTAATCGAAATTCGGCGGTCTTCCAAGATTAGCTCGTGAATATGATCAATATTCTCCAGGATGGTCACTGTTTTGGGTCGTCCAGGACGAGGCGCATCACAGGTGGAAAAATCACCACGTTTAAACTGGGCCACCAAGTTTTTGACGGTGGCTTACGATGGTGCATATTCGCCTAATGTTTCTGTCAGAATGGCGTGAATTTCCTTCGGCGCCTTACCTTGCAAATAAAAAAATACTTGATGACAGTTCGTGTCTCCAGGTTGTTGAAATCGCGCGCGTCGCCTGACATACCTCATTTCAGCCTCTGCAACAAGAAAAGGCTTGCAATTCCGCACATGAACAGATTCCTCTTTCCAACGATGCTATCGATTCCGTCCTACGACATTCAGAATTCGGTCGGGCTAAGGACTTACCAGCACCGCCTCGTATATGTCTGTTTTTATAGAAGGTCTATTTTCGCGTTAGGTATTCAGGCCAAAAAATATAATTTAACCTGTTAATATGAAACATGCATTAATAACAACAACATTTGGTGTCGCGAGAACTTGTTAGGTTGGAGCATCATCATTCAGTTCAGATCGTCATTCATTCAATAAACACGATGACTGCCTGGACAACTTTTGTTTTGAGACAAGTTTATGTGAAATGTAGGATATGGTTGTTGATAAAAGAACTGTTGTGATGATAAGCGGTGTAAGAAAAGCACTATAAAGGAATTTAATAATTTTCCAACAAGATGCGACTTATTCAGTTTATTATATTTCTGTAGGCAGCTCTACATGTTTCGGGTGTCAACACCCAAAACATGTAGAGCTGCCTACAGAAATGTAATAAACTGAATAAACCGCATCTTTTTGGAAAATTATTAAATTCGATTCACAATGCACGGACCCATGTATATAAAATTCACTATAAATGAGCCTTAGTTTTAGAGGCCTGTAGTTGAAACCCCAAGCTGACCTAGATTCTAGAGCAATTCATGTAACCGTAAGAACAGGGTGCCGGATTACTGAAGTTTTTCCGAAACTAAAATAATCCTCCTTTTACCATAAATTGTAGAATAATAGTCAAACATACACTATAATTTACGTTAAATAAAAGATGTAAACATCTAATAAATATTGTGATTTTTGTTCTATAGTCCAATGAAAAGTAAGGCGTGAGATATTTTAATATTTTAAAGCCTATTGGTTACGTGATGCACCAACCAGTTTAAAATTCAACAACTGTACGCTCTGCCCACATTGTATTTATTATTTTTTTTTGTATTTATCTTAGAACATACAGCGACTTTTGCCCCATACAACATAAACTGCGTGGTTTTTATAATCGAGATAAAAAGTGTTTACTGCGCGGTACGAACTGGGTCTTTAAATAAAGCAGTCTGCGCTTCGTCTTTGTAGGGTTAAAATAGAACTGGCCATAAGGGTGACCTGAACTTAAAGACTTGGTTTGGTTTTGGTGCGCCGTGTGGAAAGTTAGCATTTCATTAAATTGTGTTAATGTTACTTGACTATTGTTGCTTGCTTCTTCAAGTCAGCAGGAAAGGTCTGCTTTAGGTAAAACGTAATTATCTGTGTATAACAATTTGTGTATCGCACACTGAGTGTCTTGCTAAAATAAGGAACACTACCACTAGCGCTACAACATGAATTTAATTTCAGAGATCTGCTGCTGGTTGTGCAACACGAACTGTAATGTGGACTTGACACAACAAAAGTAAATACAGGGCCTCCTCTCCTCAGTGTATTTGCTCAACTGTCCGTGACAGTGTGGTCCAACAGTGTCTTTGCACTCACAAATTTGAACTTCACGCAAATTAGTTTTTAAAAATATTCTTACAAATTTTCTGGAAATTAATGATCCTTCGTTAGTTTAAAGACGGCTTCTCAGATTCATGGCCTTTACAGTAGAGAATGATGGGTAACAATGAAATATGTGGAGGTACTATGCCAATTTCAGGATACGGTTAGACAGAATGAGGCAAAACATGAACCCTTATTTCATTTTATAAAACCAACAACTCGCATACATATGCATACACATGATGGCAATCCACTGCTACATGTTTCGGCAGCCGACCATCGTCATTAGGGAGCCACACCTATATTTCAAATCTAGCTAATTATGATAAAATTAGTAGTTTTGAAATAACTAGTGTCACAGTCTTGTTAAAATATACAGATATAAAAATACGTAAAACTATCATGTATAGGTTTAACATTCAAACGTCCGTGCATCGCGAATAAATTCGCAGAGTACGTAAGAAGCTCTACATGTTTCAGGCGGTTTTTCCGTCCATCATCAGGAGCTCAAAACTGCACATACAGCGTCAGGTATTTGTCAGACCAATACTGCTACGCTGCTAGCCTGGCCAGGCTAGCAGCGTAACAGTATTGGTCTGACAAATACCTGACACTGTATGTGCAGTTTTGAGCTCCTGATGATGGACGGAAAACCCGTCTGAAACATGTAGAGCGTCTTACAGAAATAAATAAATTGTGAAACGTTGCATCTTGCTGGTTGTATTCTGCTAATATATCATGTATAGATTATATTTCACATTAATACAGTAACATAAGTTGCGTAGTGTCCTGTAAGCGTTTTCGTAACCCTAATCTTTTTGCATGTCCAAGTTGTTCGTTTTTATAAAATGAATTAAGTCACATCGCACGGTATGAATAATGTTAAAATAAACTATTCACTCCAATTTTCCACCGGAAAACAAAGGTTCCTTTAAACAATAGCAATCAGCTACCAAACTAAACAGCGTCATATCCCGTAAGATAGCAGTACTAATATGAACCGCAGTCCGAACTTCCATTGAGTCTTTTAACAAAGAATCGAAGGTGAGGCCCACCGAACAAGACGCAGAAGCGCCAACCACACAACTGCACGGAAACTCTCGATCAGTTGCATTTATTATTACTACGTTAGACTTTTATAGGGCTTCTGTCAATAAGGCAATTTCAACATTTGAAGTTTTCTACAAATTATTCATCACAAGCTAGTCTTTCACGTGACAGATAAATTTTTTGTTCCTTCATTAAGTTTGAGTGGCGTAGAATTACAAGCCGAGTAGTTCCATTCGGTAAGAGCCCATCTTGAATAGTTTATAACTTCTCAGTTGGTCTAGAAATTCTCCGCCATTTTATAGAACCATAACTTTTGTTACCTTAGCATTTTCCATTGTGTTAATGGGCTACCATAAAAACCGTATATGTATTATGAAAATGACAGTTATCCTATCCGCTTAAATATCAATATAACAGAGAGTAAAGTCGGAACAGCGGCACTGCAAACTTCTGAGGTGGAAGAAATCCTTATTACCGTGCCCTGTATCCTGAAATATCGTGTTTCTTGGGTTTCGTGGGTTTCTTCCAAACCAAATTACACATCATCCAGTCCCAGAATATAAATGGCGTAACTTCAAATTTAGTTGACAAATGGTTCGTTTATTAAATCCTTATGCAGAAGTTCTAACGGTGTTGTGAAATTTTAAATTTTTCTAAATATCTGTATACTGAATAGGTTTGTCGCAGACTTTATTTGAAATGTGCCTCGAGCACCTGTTAAGAAATTAAGAGAGAAGTGCTAAAGAATTGGCAAAATATTCAAAGTATTCTATACAATTATTAAGTTACGGAAAAGATAAAGTACTCTTTGCACAATGTCAGTATATGGCGAGGAAACTTATGGAAGTATATGAGAAATGGACACTTACTGTAAAGAAGAAAAAATATTTATGTACTAGTGAAAAGACAGTAAATACTGAGCTAGATATAGGAGGAGCAAAAAGTGTTCGAAAGCAAACGAACGTACATAAATCCAATTATTTTTCATTATATAGGTATGCTGAAATAAATCAGAGAAGTACAAAAACATGGAGAGAAATAAAATTTTGAGCTCAGTTTGGTGAGTCAAAACAGCAACACTAATTGACTTTGAAATTAATGAGGCTGTCACTAAGAGCTTTTTAATATATGGAGTGTAGATACTGTCAAGTATCAGTGAAACATGGGTAAAGAACTGAAATTGATTTTTAAGAAGGTCATTTGAATTTCTAGTATAGACAAAATTAAATGCATCTGAAAGGAAAATAATAGTTGTAAAGAGAAGACAGATAGCATGTAACTGCAGAAAAGAGACGACCAGTGATAAGCACACGTCAAACCCTTAGTCTTACTCAGTGCTCTAATTGACGAAGTGGCACATTACTGACACAATATTACGTACCGTCGCAAGGAAAAGGCGTTTCTAAAGTAAAAGCGTCGTGGCGAGATCGAATAGATGGCAATTCCAAACAGCTTATTTACTTGGAGCTGAACTATTTTATGTGTGACTAAATTCAAATATATTTTAGTAATATTTAGGTCATTTCAACCACTAAAACTAAGAAACTTCCCAACACCGCCAGTACTTCAACATTAATTGTCGTGTTTATGTGCACCGAGACGCCGATGTCAAAATCATACTTAAGACATAAATGTGTGCCTAGTGTTGAAGGCATATTACAGAATACATGCAGTTCATTAGTTTATTGCCATCGAAGTGGTAAGCTAAATATGAGTATAGCCTCCAAGCACCCAAATCTTTTATTTGAATTTTACAGACACGTTTTATTCAAAAGCTGCATACTACGCTGAGAATCTAAAATATGCTGAATTTAGATGCTCCGTTTTCACAAGTTCATGTGTCCGCCATGCTGTCGTTGTTACTGTTTTTGGGAAATTCAGAACTGCGGGGATGTGGCTGCAAGTAGGAACAGACGTACAAACACACACACACACACACACACACACTCGCAAGCACATGCACATACACACACGCGCGCGCGCGCGCGCGCATGTACCGAATTTCATTATCTAGTAACTCTATATTCCTTCTTCAAGAAAAAACGGTAAGTTAAAATGATCAAAAGAACTGGATAGATATTTGACAAGCCTACCTTAAAACCGAAACAAAAATATGTTTCTTATGTTTATTGGACCGTGCATCATCTTGATAGCTGAATAAAGAGAGACCAGCTTGATGTCACTTGCTTTATTATTTCATTATTTAATGCGCTCAACACGTTTCGGATGTTAATACATCCATCCTCAGGAGACTGAGACTTATTTGTTGAGTTATTTCATGGATTGTATTGCTCTGGTTCGATGTGTGTTGGTATTACTTTGTGGTTGGCTGGGGTGGTGTGGTATCCGTATGCAGGCTGAAGCAGTGCCTTTAATGTTTGCTTTCCTTTGTGCTATACGACGAAGTATTTAATAAAAGTGATGGTTTCTTATCAGCACAACAATATCTTTCTCTTCACGTGAAATATCCCCTTGTGATATACACGCAGAAATCTAAGAAATAAAGACGGATAACCACAGCTATTTGATCTCATCTTTTTATACAATTTACTGCAACCGGCATGCTTAACAAGTCATTATCAATCACGGTGAAGTACTCAAAGGAGTTTATCACACACACTTCGCTGAAAAGTTTCTGTTTTTGCGCAGTTGAGACTTCAAAATTTAAAGTATTATGGATGTTTCAGAAACCGATATTTTATACAATCGTTACAGAAACTAAACATAAAACAAACGTAGGGAAACAACGAACAAGCAACACAATCCAGTACACTCATACTCACACTCTCTCTCACACACACACACACACACACACACACACACATACAATACATCAATAGCTGCCATGTAAGTGAAACAAACAACCGAAAACCGCATTACTTTTCATAGTAAGTTGAAGGAGACCTATGCAGGTCAAAATATGTCTTAATATCAAATTATTGATTGATATAATTAATATGCTCACTTATAATATATAATACAACAAAACAGTGTTGTGCAGATAAAATGCAATTATGTCTATGAAATACGTAAATCTGCTTCGTTATTGGCATAAATCGAAGAGCAGAAGAAGGAGAAATAGAGGGAATAATTTTAATCCACGTAACTAGCAGAGACCAGGTTTAATTTTCTGCCTCTCTTTCTGCAGTACATGATGTTTATGATGAAGCGACTGAACTAAAACCGCTGAGATTGGCCTTTGGGCTTTACGTATCAAGTTACTGCTGCGTACGCCATGACTTCCGAACAGCTGTATCAGAAATAAATCCAGCGTAAGGGACGATGGTATGATAAAGTGACGTGCCTGTCACAGCCCTCTGAAATGAATCATTGGCTGAATGTGACTGGCACGAGCAAAGCTGAAGTACATGAAAGGAAGTATGTCATGCTGCTTGTACCACAAACAACCAGCTCGGAGACTGAAATTTGAGCTACCGAGCACAGGAGCCGCCAAAGCTATGATCTGGACTTGTCAAACTGCCATTTGTTTCATCGCCTGAAGGAAGTTAAATAAGAACGCCAGTATCTCTCACATACCGGCGAGGCGGGAAGCAGCCATGTATGAACTGTGTTATCGCAGTGTCTAGCAACAGATAGAGTTTAGGTGAATGATGTGGGAATTATGGCTTATTGTTTGCATGAGCAGTTATTAATAATATTGCATTTTATGCGTTAAATTAAGACACAAATTTAACATGCTCATAAACATTATTAAACAATTATTAGTTAAATTAAAAGAACATTATAATCTGAATAATTAGACTCCGTACAGTACCGAGAAGATAATTAATATTTTTAAAAATGAATGTTACATCAGTTTAACTACATAAAAATGTCAAACACAGTACACCAACATTCCGTTTATATACAACACCAGATTAATTCAGGGAATTAATTCATGTGCACAGATTTGTGACGAAATAAAGAGTGACTACTCACACAAAGCATTTTTTTCCCCGAGGGGATGAACGTGGCCACGTACAGTACTCATCCAACCGAGCACACAGGCTGGCAACATCATCTACCGAAGCTTTGTGTAAAGGTTTATTTTCCAAAAAGTTATGTACTTTATGCGACCGAGGTTGAGGGGGGGGGGGTCCATAAGCGTCACGTGTTTCCCGTAAAGATTTTGCGCCAAGCGGTACTGTCCAATAAGCTACACCTAATCACACTTTGGAAGAAGGGGTCACAGTTTTGTGCTTATGTATATAACATTGAGATAATTCTTTAACCTGAGGAAGAATAATATTTTAGACATCATTAAAATAAGGCGCTATAACCTTCAATTTACAATGTGGCTTCTTAAAGACAACAAGAAATGGAATAAAACTTCCCAGTAAAAAAATGCGAGGGTTATCAACTATTTACGTCTTGCGTCATAGTCGAAGCTGAAGTGATGACTGTAATTTCAAATTCACTTTCACTGAAGAGGCAAGCGTTGGAATTAAATTTTACGTAAGAACAGCTAGCTGCACTTATACGAATACATTAAACACGACAGGGTAACAATGCTTGTAAACTGAACATTTCTGCTCTCTAGCAGTATGTTTTTAAATATTTTGGGCAAATCTGTATAGACCAACGCCTACCTTGCACTGCTGTATTGGACCGCGATTTGTAACTAGTGCCAGATATGACTGCTAACATAGGAACACGCAACGACTAGATTGCAAGCTTCAGGCTTACAAACTAAAAAAAAAAAACTCACCAGTGAGAACGTGTTTAAGCAGGCTAGCGGTATAGTAAGATATTACGGAAGCAACCCTACCCGAAAACTTCTATAAACCTCTGAGTTTGGAAAAATAGTAGCATGCTGAATGCCAATATTCTTCCATGATCGTATATTCCATCACTGATATCACTGTGTTCCATGGAAAACTTTTGATTTATTTACTGAAAAAATCAGGTTTTTTCATCCCGACACGACGTAAAATAGTGTTGAACACGACAAAAACTTGCAATAATTACATTCGTTTCCAAAACGAATGAAGATGCAAATAATATGTACTTGTGCAAAACAACTTACAAGTTCTTTTTCCACAAACTGGTCAGTTTTAAAAATAAGGTTAAGCTGGTCTAAAATTTACCAGCGTAAGCATATAGGATTTCTGTTGCATGTTTCAGAGTTGTATTTGTGAGATAACAACAAATATTCAGAGTGCATCAGGAACATATTTTGAGACCAATAATGTACTTCTTAATCCACAAAGCACGTATTCAGCTGGATACAATTTTAGCATCGAATAGAATTAAACAGCTTTTACAAACTGAAACGTAGACCGGTCTCTATGCTTTCTCCCCCCCCCTCCCAAAATCTACGCTCACTGACTGTTACATGCGGCAAATTTTCGTAATAACTAATCACAACGGCTTTAAGTTCATTAGGAGTGTGAGATAGTAAATCTGTATGCTCTTAGGCTTACTCAATTCAATGTTTACACCGCAGTACTACGCACACCAGCTATCCTAAAACACATGGACACCAACTGCAGAGTTCACTAAAACCACACATTGATTTCAAGTTAGAAAGGAAGGAATGCGTAATTAATACTTGTTAAGTTTGTCTTTTAGTTTCCTCTTTAAAATAAAATATTATAGCTCTTATTTTATACACGTAAAGTTTATCCCAGAATGCCATTAAGTATATTTAACATGAAAGTAAACACATATGTTTATACATACTGTAAAATATAAGTACTTTTGTTTTAAGGGTAGTATTGGGGTAATCATGTGGGTATATTATTCCTCATTCTATTGTCTTCGACTCGCTAAATTTGTGACTTGCAATTTTCTAGGGCTAATGAGAGTTTATTTTAATAATCTAGGCACCGACAGCTTTATTACTCACAAAATACGTGAATAATTTAAGCCCTTTTCCCTTTTTATTGTCCTCTAACACTGGTATCGGCTTCACAATTACCAACGAAATAAATAAGTGACAAGCAAAATTAGCAGCTAAGTTAGTAACGCTAATGAAAGTTTTAGTGACTTCCTGGGAACACTGGACTGGCTAGCTTGAAAGGACTCTGAGACATTTTAAATTAACTAGCTATTCTGCTTACAACTACAGAACCCCATGAGGATTTTTCGCTACGTAGATTGTGAAATCTAAAAGAAGCGAGGCTTTAAAATTGTCTGTAAAAGTCATGTTTAATTTAAGACCTAGCACAGCCATAAAAAATTCTTCAAACAGCTGAGCATAATTTAAAATTCTCATAATGTTTAATACGACCGTACGTAAAATTAAATTACATCCATATATATACGTAAATGATAAAAATGAAAAGGGAAGGTCAGATTGGACAAGAGACCCTTACGAGGTCACGAAGATGTCAGTTATTCAGAAGGTACAGTCAAACCTAAAATTTTGAAAACAAAATATCTACACTCATTTCCTTCAAGAAACAATTACTGTCATTCATCTGCTTGCCCTCTAAAGTTTATTATGTCTTTACCAACTGCAAAGCAAACGAGTCTGAGGGTAAGAAAGATATTCTGTCCTGAACAATAATGAGCTGTATTAGTATTTTCTATGATAAATCTAGAAATATGCGTTACCCAAAAGGACTGCCCCTTCGAATGTCATGGGATCTGAGACCTAGAGACAAGATGGTTGAACACAAAACTAACCACAGAAAGCTTGCAGACAGGATGGTAGGGGTGCTATTAGCTGTGTGAGAGAGACAGAGAAAGTAAGGACAGTGATAAAAAACACAGAAGATGGTGATATACTCAGAACACTCACCGGTCCTGGGATATCGTGGATGTTGGACAGCAGCAGTTGATGGCTGCTGTCGCTCCCCTGCAGCACTGACGCCCCCTTTCTCTGAAAACGCAAGACAACCACATCAGTAAACAATACAAGCCTGCAGTCCTGGAGATGTGGATGTACGGGAAACGGAAAGCAACAAACGGAAGCGACTGATTTCCTGGGTGCGTTGCATGCCTAAGCAAGTCAGCTTCACAACCACCGATGGACTGGCTGAATAACTAATTCACCATTTCATTGATTGAGGACCCATGGCATAGCTGCCTTCTTTATTTCTGACGAACTCAAAATTTGTTTAATGGCTGAATCACTCACTCATAGATTGCCTGTTTGAAAATCTGACCAATTAACTGCCTAAATCGCTGTATTTTCAGTGGCAGCTTTGTAACAAACTCAATAAATAATTGACTCAGTGACTAGCTGAAAGACTGACGGAACCACCGGCTAATTATAACACTGGTGTCTTGACTTCATGACTGAATAAATCAACTAATTCTATAGACAACTCCCTGATAGACTGTCGGACTGAATTATTGTCTGAGTGGTTACTAAACTAATGTACTCAATAACCAATTAAGTTACTGAATGACTGGTTTACGCTCTCCTGATAAAAATAACTGACTGATCGCGATATTGTGTGACTGTCCGGAAATAACTACGTGAACGTATGAGCAATTATTTGTGAGGTTGTAGAACAAGGGCATGAATGGAGAGCACAGGCTTACACTGCCTTAGCAAAACACGTTACAAACATCGCGTTTCCTTAAGTTGTCTCCCAAACATGCAACCCAATTATATCAATTTATAAAAACGATTGTTACTGTCACTATTATTATATTAATAGACTCGTATCAATGCAAAGCATCAGTTTATATCTTGCAAAGTAGGAATATCAACAGGCACATTTTATACTAAAATTTTAATGGTATTAAATTCGTATTTTACGTCATTAAGAATATTATTTACTTTTAACGAATTATTGCACCTTACATGTGTTGCAAATAACGTAGGCCTATGTAAGTATTGAAGTTCATCAAATCTGTTCGCCTTTCATTTAGGGTTTTTATGGCTTGGTTATTACAAGATTTCGGCAATTCTGATTAAGAAATATTAACAGGACTGCTTCTGGGGACAGACTGAGTCCGCGGCCCAGATAAGTTGCGTCAAGTCTCATACAGTACACATTCTATCAAATAGTGTTCGCGAAACAAACATTTTACATGTGACTGAAAATCAACACCATTTAAATTCTTCATTCACCATTTACGACAAGTAATTCCAAGCCTTATTAATTTTCATACTATTACTGTACTCCATCAATAAATTAAATCACGTTTATTTGAAATAACTAAACAAACATAATAAATACAATGTAAAATTTTCCAATTTCCTTCTAGAATTATGCAAGTATTTTAGACATACATTTCTAACATTTCCATTCCATACGCTTAATGAACTTTAAATATTGTCATATGTAAAATAAATATCAGAGTCTTGGATTATTTTAACATCAGTTACCATAAGGACAATGTGAAATTTAGTAAGAAAATGTTATTTCAAACGCATTGAGAGGTATTATTAATTTAAGTTTGCCCCTTCTGAATACATATTTAACAAAACTGTTGTTAAGACTAACAATTCTCCGCATAGTCACCAGAGATAATGCTACACACTTACAAGAACTGCAATTTATAGCCTGGTTCACGGCTCACCACTCACCCTCGGCATGGAATGACCTTGTCGTTCCTGCTCTCTCTGATCCAAAATGTCCCTGAACTCTCGACATCGCTGTCCCTCTGCCTCCCGCCGGTACACCAGCTCGTCAAAACGGGCTCGATCCTCAGGCAGGACTACTTCTCGCAACTCCGTCAACAGGGTGTACTGCGTACAGGAAGGAAAGACGAAGTAAAAGAAGGAGAATGTAAATTTTAAAGAAATGTATGAATGAAAACAAATACAAAAATAACGAAAGAAATGTGCAAAGAAAGAGCAAAGAGAATTGAAAGGAGGACAAAAATGACGTCCTAAGGGAAAGAAAAAAAGAAGTAACAGAAAAAGAATTAGAGACTGAAGGATGATAAGAAAACTCTGGACAATGGAAAAATATGGAAGAAAAGGAGGAACATGTTCAAAATAGGAGACAGAAATGTCTTCGGTTGCCCCCTTTAATTACCATAACAACTTTCATTAAATAGATTTCGGAAAAGGTGACACTGTCTAAGAGATGGAAGTCAAGTCGAAATTTCTGATGTATTGTTACAAGAGCCATGCCAAAACCTGACGAAGAATATTTAGTTCTAATGTTATTATTCCAATACAAATATTTGTGATAAGATAAAATATAGTTCAGTAGAATTTTTTAAGATATGTGCCTCAGTTGTAGTTTTCTGTTTATGAAGGCAGTCTATGAACAAAAAATTCAGCTGTCCCCAAGAATACATCCCAAACAATTCCGCTGTCTCCAAGTGTACATCTTAAACAATTCCGGACGGTGCGGATGGTGCCGCACGGCACCATCCGCACCGTAAACACGACCTACGCAGCGGTTCTCAAGACCACCACCCATTCAAGAACTCGGTGCAGAAAACCATATGCTGCAACTCAACATCTAATGCTCCTGATGATGGGCTTATGTACCCGAAACATGTCGAGCTAAGAATATATCCATAAAATTACATTGTTGCATCAAGTTGGCATTTGACATTATTTCATGAGGAAGATGCACGGTCAAACAAACCTCAAATTTTACCTTTTCTAACGTATTTAGCAGTTCCAGCAGCACCGCCACGAAGGCCTCGATAGTCATCTGTCTGGCCGCGTATTCTTCCTGGTAGTATGCCAGAGTGGCAAATTCGCTCTTCTTTAGCACTACTCTTGCCTTCTCTTCAACCATCTGCAGCGCGGGCGAGCGTGGTTTTCGGGAGCCGCGGCTACACATTACCAAGCAATTTAGTTCAATCACATTGCCGAGGGCAATTTCTGCTCTTTAGATATTATGTTTAAATAATAACATAAATGAGCAATAACATATACTACGTACTTGTTGAAATCTGAAATTGAAATACATGCACGTGTATATCAGCATCCTATTCTATATTGCATTATTGTTGAAATGAAAACTAAGATACCTTTGACAGGAAATATATGTATGTATTTTATAGAAAAGTATCGCCCCCCTTTTTTTTACAAAGGAGTAACTGCCCCTTTGATCTAAACTGAATTGTGTGTAACGAATTATCCAACTAATGGCCCTCTAAGATGCGTAAAAAGATTAAACCGCATTTTAAGAATTTTAAGAATCGGGGGATATCCTAACTGAATATATATATATATATATATATATATTTCAAAATATTTGTACCTGCAATACGTAAAATGGAGCCATCTTCTTGTATCTCCTGTAAAATTTATGTTTTTTGGGTTTTTTTCCTTTTTACAAATTAGGAGCGATATATATATATATATATATATATATATATATATATTCAGCGTATCATTTATTTAGAAATCCGGATAACCGTTACGTATAACCTGGTTGGAAGTTATTTAAGGACGTATAGAAGGAGAATTAGTCATTATGTATGGGAAAATTTTATGAAGGTAACCTGAAAGTTGTGGCCTTATTAACGTACCCACAGAGTTCTGGTACATGAATACACCCACAGAGTTCCGGATGGACATACCCCGGGCTGTGCGTCTCCCAGGGTTGTAGGTCGTCGTAGGCAGTACAGGAGTGAGGTACCTTGCCCACGTCGCGGACTGTCAGTGTCATCCTCTTATGGAACTTAAGTTGGTTCACAGCTTCATCATGCGTTACGTCCAAGAACGACTGTCCGTTCACCTCCAGAATCTGGTCGCCGATCTATAACAAGCGGTAAGCCGGGTCATCCTTTTTAATTAGTTAGTTTCCAAGAGGAAATCTTGTGTTTGACAAATATTTCAGTCGTTTTGTGAAGAAAACACATTCGCTTCATATCCCGTAAAACGTGGGAATTGGAAGTTTAAATAGCTGTTACCATGCAGAAGTAACTCTAGTCTGATTTCTTGCACAAAGTGCACAGTAGAAGTGCATAATGAGGAGACTGTTTCTGCCTGTCACTTTGGTCTACATTTCTTAGCTACGAGGCTATGGCACTTGACATGTGTATGCAACGTCTGGTAGTGATTCACACTAAAAGATCGGAAGCTTGGTAGCCAGTCAGAATAGTGACTAGAGGTGGTGCTGGATGAGGGGAGAATCGGGGTTCGAATGATGGTGGAAATGTAAAGCGAGAGAGCTTGGCGCCAAACATTCACCACCATTACTATTGGGGGTTGAGACACATTAAGACTACACTTCTACAAGACCGAAGAGGCACACTTACTGTGGCGTTAACTACTTTCTGCACTCAAAGCACAGTAAATCAGATTTGCGCACATAGGTATTTTAAAACCTCATACAAATTGTCTTCTATCAAGTTTCTCAAAAACGGCTGGTGGCCTAGGATAAATCAATCATTATACCAATTGCGTAGAGGTAGAAGACCGGACTTCGATTCCAAAGCAGAAACTGAGATTTTATCATTTACATCCCTCCCAGACTAGCTGTCGGTCCGGCGTAGATTTCTGCCTAGATGACACCGGATCTCTTTGCTCATCGGCCAATCCATCAGCTTATGCAGCAGGATACTGAAATCAAGGTAGGGTCCGCAAAAATGCGTGGAATTTAACCTCAGTTCCACCGATCTCAGTGTCTGATACTGAATTAAGTAAGATGGAAATTGTACCTTCATTAATGTAAGAAAATTATAGGCTTATGCGAGCATTAAGCAAGTTGTGCTGTAGCAAATATCTAAGGAAAAAAGCAATAATTATTCCTGATCATACAGAACTTTTTCGTAATGAAACTAGTTTTACAACAGTGTATTCCACAAGAAATAACATTTGTTTCTTAAATTGGTAAAGCCTAGGGCAAATGACATATACAAATTTGGACAGAAAATATAGAAGATTTGTAGGTACACCAAACATGCTTCAAGATAGTGTAACTTCTATTGGTTGTGCCCTATATAACCCGAATTTATTCTTGCTTGTCTAAATGACACTCTTCAATTGGGTAAATGGCACACTATGGAACATAGATTATGTGCAAGAGCAGGTGACATGTGACATTTGAGACGATATACATAAGATAATCACAATTATATCAAGGTTTTCTATTCTTGTTGCTGCACCGTGCATATCGTCGAATTATTTAATAGTATACCGACTGAGACACATACATAAAACTTTTTCACATTAAAACACTAAAATTGCTCCGACATGTTTCGATCCAAGTATCATCCTCAGGGAGCTACACTTTCCTTGCTAAAGTCAGTTTTAAAAACTAGTTACTGATTGCTT
>Ga0131853_10001124_pt1 | contig 48665 bp, 35 predicted proteins | sample TergutLab28metaG_FD_92764 | JGI IMG/M metagenome (GOLD analysis project Ga0131853, IMG submission 92764) | Labiotermes labralis P1 segment gut microbial communities from Petit-Saut dam, French Guiana - Lab288 P1 (version 2) (version 2) | ecosystem: Host-associated > Arthropoda: Insects >... | reverse complement strand
TATATTTATTTATTTACTGCAATTGGGTTGTTACCCGGTGGCAGTGGTTATTTTACATGTAAACAAAACATGAAATTGGTTACTACTAGATTTAAGTCTGGAGGGCTACATGAGAAGCATGTAATGGCAATTTGGAATCTTGGGAACCATCTCAGCATTTGCTTATAGACACAGGGAAATCAAGGGAAATCAAGAAAACATGTGTCGAGAATGGCCAGTCACAGGACGTTCCGAGTACTGACTTCTAGCCAGCAGTCCGGCATATATATATATATATAAATAAAAAATTAAAAAAAACCCAAAACAAAACAAAACAAACAGCAATGCACACACAGTACAACAAATACACATAAGATAACTACAACAATACACACAAGACAACTATAACAATACACACAACTACAACAATACACATGCCCAACCAACAACAATTAGACACAAGACAAAACTAGCAACAATACATGTGAGACAAATTAGAATACAACATGTACAGATGTAAAAACACCCAAGTAAGAGAGAGAGTACTGTGTCCAGTTTATTGTAATTGTTTTTTTTTCCAATCATTAATTCACTCATGCTTTCACCCCAGTCCTTCACTTCTCATCACTTACTACTCCTATAAACCTTTTCCATAAAGACTCGTCCTCCTCCCCCCCTCACTATACTGCGCACTTCACTTCGCCTCATTCCACTTTACTTTGCTTCATTCACTTCACTTCACTTCACTTTATTGCATTTCGCTATGCTCCACATTAGACAATTTTTCACTTCACTTTAGACTTTTCACTTCACTAGACACCGCTTCTCTACACTTTTCGATGATTTCCAGCACACTTTACTTCCCTTTAATTCAACTCAATTATCACTTTCCTTACCCTCTTTTTAAAAGTGATTGGTTTGCAGGGGAGAATTCCTAACACTTCTGCCAGTAACTGGTTCCAGTGTTGGATGGTCCAATTTACAAAAGAATATTTCCCTATATCCATCCTTTGGCTCCTACTTCTAATTTTCCTTTCATGATCTACCCTGCTCAGATAGTGTGGCCATTCTAATCTGTCACCAATAGGCTTCCACGCACGTTCCCCAGAGTATGCTTTGAAGAGGGTGCATATGTGTGATAACTTTCTACGCGACGCCAAAGTTTCCCAGTTCGGACTGTTCTTATGATGTGCAAATTTGGCCGCTTTCTTTTGCACACTGTCTAATGCACTTATTTGTCCCTCCCTGTACGGATCCCAGCACGCGGCCCCATATTCAAGAATCGGATGTACAAGTGACATGTAGGCTAAACTTTTGGTATTACTATTACCCTTTTTTTAGTATTCGCATTGTGAAATGTAGTGCTTTCCAGGCCTTTTTCACCGTGTAGTTAACTTGATCCACCCAACTTAAGTCGCTGCGTAAGATTATTCCTAAATATTTACAACTGCTCGCTTCTGGTATTAATGCGCCCATTAACGAATAATTTAGTGGATCCTTTACCCTAGCTCTCCTGAAGTGAATTGCCTTACTTTTACTTGGATTTATTTTCATCGCATTTTCAACCGCCCACTCCCCCAGCCTGTCCAGGTTCCTTTTGCAGTTTTTCCATGTCTGCATTATTTATAATTTTTCTGTAAATTACACAGTCATCAGCAAAAGTCTAATAGTTGATAGTTGAAGATAGGTATAAGTGTGAAACTATCGTTCAAATCATGAAGAAATCCTTACAGTAGAATGAAGGACATTTGCCTCTGGTCCCATCTTGCAATAAACATGGAAATAAACATCTGTAATCTTTCCTTTCCTCTCCCACTGACTGCATAGCAACTCATTAGCCACAGCACCCAGACAAGCCAGCAACATGAAACCTAAACATCACTATAAGTCTGGAACTTAAACACCAGGCTGAGGAAATACTACGATGTGTACAGTCAGCTCCAAATTTTATAGCACAGTCTCAACTTACAGCAGAAGCTATTTTAAAGGATTAATTCTAGAAATTGAAAATTACAGTGGGGTTGAAAAAAATAAATAAATAAAATAATAAAAACCAATAAAAATGACCTTCAACTAAGCATCGTAAAGGTGGATTTTCTGTAAATGTGCAGAGCGGGAAGATGGATTCATTCTTAAGTGTGTACTTTTTATTTGAAGCAAATAACTTCAAAAATGTACGAAATGCAATGGATAATATCAGCAAGTGTAAAAGCAGCAATTCAGAGCGAAAAGTATCCTGGCCATCAGCGGCTACTTTGGGATTTAAATCTCTCATATGTCACAGGTTAAAAAGGATGTGGAACATACCAACTGTAGCCTAATCTGAGGTACTATTCTGGTATTTTTCCAAAGGACTAAATAAAACAATAACAAATATCAGTTGGGACAGCTAACACTTAAAACCAGGCACCTGCCATACACAAGTATGAAGCATTACAGTTTGTTCCACACTGCCCATTCTGCCCTTTTTTTAGAAGCTACTAGTTGCTCACCTAGTTGAGAAATTCCCTCCCTTTTATGGAATCTTAGGGATCATTATCATGTTCACAATAGCTTGGCCCCATTCAATATCCATATAGCACAATTAATCCATTTCATATAATCACAATCAGTATCTTTAACGTCTATTATAATATCATACTTTCATCTCTGCCTAGGTGTCATAGAACAGAACAGAATACAGAAGGGCAGGCACTGAGTGACCCATGTACTTTGACTGTGATTAATCTTTTGTGCAGTCCTTGAGCTCATTCATTCAGCAGTCCCACAGCTGGAGCAAAGTGCAGTATCTTGCTGACAGAGATGTCCTCAAAGTCACCTTCTTGCATAAAATGACAACCCAGGTGCCTGTCTCTTAATGTGGCTAAAGTATCACAGTCACAAAGAACGTGTGAGGCCGTTTCAGATGCCTGCTTGCATCTATCACACTCTGAACTGTTTACCAGCCCCAGTTTAAATAGGTGTCCTTTTAAGTGTCAGTGTTCTGTTAGCAGCCCAGTCAATAATCTTAGCTAGATTCTGTTCAGGTTGAACAATTCTCCAGCTCTTGTTGCAGAGGGTTTTCTAAGAAAGTAACCAGTGTGCCAGTGCCCACATGTGGACTGCCAGTGCTCCTCAAGTTTCCTGCTTGTCCAGCCCCTGATCACCTCTCTGGCAACCTTTGCAGATATTAGTGGATGCAAGGAGCCTTGTCTGGCCAATTCATCAGCTATTTCTTTGCCATCAATTCCCACATGTCCCAGCACCCATACCAGTTGGATCCTGTTTTACCAGCAATTGATGGCAGTCCCAGATTAATTTGGAATTTATCTGGAAGCTGTCAAGGGCTTTGATGGCTGCCTGAATGTAGGAGAGAATATAGATGTTTTTACCTGTGTAGCCCTTTTCTATATTCTCCATTATACGAGCCTTAACAATGCACATTTCAGCCTGGAATTTGGTGGGGTGGAGCCCAAGAATGAAGTTGTGCCCCCTTCTCCAGCACCATCTATACACCCCAGTGCCAATGCCTTTATCGGTCTTGTACCCATCTGTGTACCAGACCAGGCCCACTGTATTGTCTGGGTTGAACCCATTCTGCCATTTGCACTTGTCAGGGAACTTGACCGTGAATGTCTTGTGGTGTACATATCTTAGAAACATCCTGTCAGACCCCATCTGTAGGTTTGGTTCTTGCTCCACATCCTGAGATTTTTTGGTGTGACCAAGTTAGTGGATTTGGGTCTCCACTGTTTGATACACATTAATCTGTACATCCCCACCAGGGCCTCCTCAAGCATCACATGAAGAGGAGAAAGTCCCAGGACCTCCATTGCAGCTGCTGGGGTTATCTTCATCACCCGTTACAGCCAGACCGGCTCGTCTCTATAGTTACTGAAGTCTGTCTTGCTGACACTGTATCTGACCCTTAGACACCAAAACGTGGAACCATAGGTCAATATTGGTCTAATCACCATGATGTAAATCCAATGCACCACCCTGGGTTTCAGACTCCAGGTTTTACCAAATGTGCCCTTACAGGTCCAAATGGCCTTGTAGGCTGTGCATTCCACATCAATCCCTTGTTCAGAATAAGTCCAAGGTATTTGACCTTAGTAGTCAGCTGTAATGTGCGTCCAAAGACGGTTGGTTCCTTCAGACCCTTTAATCTCTCTTCCTTGTGAATGGTACTATCACCATCTTTTGTGGATTAATAGACAGCTGAGTCCTATTACACCAATGCTGTACCATGCTCAAAGCCTCCTGGAGATGCTCTAAGATGGTGTGCAGGAATGTTCCACAGATGAGGATAGCAATGTCATCTGCATACCCTATTGTATTACAGCCATTCTCACTGAGTCCCCTTATGAGTTCATCCACAACCAGGCTCCACAGCAGAGGCAATAGAATGCCTCCTGTGGACAGGACCTGGCCACAGATCCCTCCAGAGTTTCTCCTGCAAATGTGGTTGTAATTTTCCGGCCACCCAGCACAGAGCCAATCCACCAACAGGTCACATCTCCAAGCACATGCCATTTGGCAGTCTTTGTTATGATGTCAAATGAGGTGCTATCAAAAGCTCCCTTGATGTCTTGGAAAGCTCCAAGTGTAACTTCCCTGTGTTCCACTGCTTCCTTAATAAGTGTGATCACATGATGCAGTGTGGTTTCCATGGACTCCCCTGGCTGGTATGCAAATTGGTAACAATGTAGCGGACATAGCCCCAAGATCTCATCCCTGATATGCCTGTCCACCAATTTTTCCACTGTCTTCAGCATGAAGTACACTTGACAAAAAGGATGATACGCCTCAGCCTCGGTATAGTTAGCCTTCCCAGGTTTTGGGATGAACGTCACCTTGACCTGTTTCCAAGATTTGGGTACATACACTCTTGGCAGCTAAGGATGCAGCACAGGTGAGCCACTAAGAGACTGACTCCTTGTTGCAAGAGTACAGGCACAATACCATCAGTTCCTGCTGAATTAAATGGTTTGAATGTATTTATCACTATCTTATGGTTTGACTTTAGGTCTCATAAATGGCCTCTTAAATTCAGATGTTCTCACCAAAATATTGCATGCATTATTCACCTACCTCTTGTGTGCTACATGACCCATCCATCTTACACTCACATTTTTTTATAGAAACCATGCCAGTCTACAGACTACTCCCCAACAGCTGTATGTGACAACTATAAAGAGATGAAAACAAAGTTGTCACAGTTATGCAGCAAAGTTATACCAAACAATTTTATGTACATAAGTAACAGAGACACTCTCACTTAAAACTTGCCTCTACAAAATTTCATGGACAGGTAAATACTAGGTACACCACAACTGCTAATTTATGCAGAATACTTGTGTACCTAAGAATTTTATCTTAGATAGGGACTGAAATTTGCTGCTACATGTTGTACCTCCCTAATGAGGCTCCCTCAGGTACTGCCCAGCATTTGACCAGAGAATTTTCCAAAACATGGGTAGCAAGCATGTTATGGCATCAAAACACCTCATACATGACTTTATAAAATAAAATGTTCATGCAGCACACACTTTTAACACAGTGGCACAAGGCAATAAGTAAATAAGAAAACTCTTCTGTAGTGACGTTTACCCACTTACCCCAGAAAGCATTGTGCATCCCCAAATACATTAAGATTTATGAAATTTAAAATAAACATGCAACTTATATAGCAAAAAAAGGGGGGAAAAAATTCTGATGTAAACTAAGACAAAAGTATGCAACTTGATCCATGATTATTATAGACCTTTTTGTGGTTTTCGTTAAATCATACCACATGGTGCAAGGTGCCAGATCATGAAATTTTGAATTAGAGATGTGTGACCTGTATCGAAGAGGTGGTTATCTTACATTCAAAGTTCCTTCACAGCCATGTAAATGTGGTAATATTCACAACAGTCAACATATAGTCTAGAGGGTTACCTTTCACATATACATATCGTGTGGTGCTGTCTGCAGCTATTCTTGACCCAATGCTGGAATTTGTAACAACCCCCTGTTCACTGAGTATCTCCTCAATTTCATCCAAGCTGAGTGAATGGCCACCCATCTCTTGCTCTGCATTTTCAAGTGACACCTGAATGGATCGGCGCTTCAGTAACCTGGTCATCTGATAATTTGAGAAGTCGCTAGATTCCTGCCACAACATACACACAGCAATAAGAAAGAGTGTTTGAGTGTTTGAATAGTATCACTGCAGTAGAAAAACAATCACTTTAAAAGAGTATAAAAATTGGCTAAAATACAGTGCCTGTCATGGTGAATAGAAACATGGTACATGGTTAATTAAAAGCATATAGCAATATCTAGTCAGTTTTTTCAACCTGGATACTATTCATCATCTACATTTTATGTTAAAAACATAATGTTTCAGAAGAAAGTTATATCATCAGGCAAGAAGGAAAACCTTATCTGATGAGCCTACTGGATTCACAGTCACAATAATGGCCGTATGTTAGTTATTTTTATTATGCAATCACATGCAGGCCAATCAGGCCAAATTACATAACACATGCACTTTAAAAGACCTATTTCTTTAACAATACTGGCACATGAAAAGCTTATTCATGTTTTTTTATGCGCTACCACAATCAAACTGCCCACATCCAACTGACTTTAAAGACACCAATCAGAACATATTTACATACACATCGAATTGTGTTTTCCTTAGAAATACTGAAGGCTTAAATGTAAATGTCAATGTTTTCATCAAAAAGGTTTAGCCATTCTGTGCCAAAAGTCAACTACAGCTGACATACAGTGTTATGTTGAGACAAACGAACGTCAACTAAGTCACTGCTAAGAACATCCAAAGTAATGGTGGCCATCTCAACTGCAGGTCTTTCACAGAGTACACTGAGCACTTACAATCCAGTGCCAAAGGGTTAATAAGTCTCTTTTAAAACATTTTCCTGCTTAATATGTTAACACTATTTGGTCCCTGGGCAAACTTCTTAAAATGCTGCCTCTATATTACACAAAATTTTAGTTATGCAAATAAGTATATTATTTCCCTGGAGGGACTGAGGCAAACAATAAAAAATCTCAGTCAGGATAGACAATTTTGACCAAGATTTTAACACAGGATCTCCCACAGACACAGCAGGGATGATGACAACTTGACAATGACCTTCAGTAACCATGCTGAGAACTGTAAATGTCCCTCCTCCCACATCTTCATGATGTAACAGGCAGCTAGAGAACTGACATGGGTAAATTCATTACCTTTGGCATTTCATGCAATCGTCCCCAAGAACTCTGTTTCCTTGTCTCCTTAAGTTCACTGAGGATATCGTGCCGCACATCTGCAGGTAATGACTTGAATTGAGAACTACTGACATCTACTGCATGCAAGTCTGTTGTAGCCCATTTTTTGTGGAAATAAATTTCTTCCTCAGAACTGAATGTATCATCTTCATGTCTGTAAATAACAACATGCCTTACAATCTTTCATTAATACATTAAATGCACAGAAACAACTGAATCTAAGCCCCACAACATAATAGGAAACTTTATAATTTCTACAAATAATCCAGTACTGTTATAACAGCAAAATCTAAGAGTGTAGAATGGAGCTCAGCAGGGCAATTGGATTGGGCAGGCATAAACACATAGTGGTGAAACCCCTTGGAAAATTGCCCACTGGGATGAAAAAGGAGGAGGTGACTTTGGATTAATCCTAATGCATTTCTTTACTATATGCAGTGCTGAACTTCTGGGTTCCATTAGCAACAATTGTGCTTCGGAAATTAAACTGCAAGGATGACTGGAATTAATCACACACCTTCACAAAACAGCATATGCCACCTCCTTTCTTCCTTGCAGCTGCAACAGCAAGAGTTCACACATCCAGACTGACAATGAATGTCAAACCTAATAATTTACTGAAATGTTACTTTAATTGTACTTTCTGGTGCAAGATGTCTCCCCTTCTTTAAAATTTTAAACTGTCTGCATTTACGTGCAGTCAGTAAGTAAACAACCCATGAGGTGGACATCTTGGGAATTGTGGAATGAGTCCTGGCAGTGGAAAGGGACTATTCTCTTCTCCAAAACGCCCACAGCATCAGCTCTGGGGCCTGAAGGATGAAACATCAGGAAGGTCCAGAAAGTAAGGTGTTGCATTGATCATAAAGCCCAGACCTAGCCCCAAACAACTTCCATTTTCTGTGCCTTGAAAGCACATATTTCAGGAAGCCACTTTAACATAGATGTTGACATTCAATATAAAGTGCATCATTGACTGTAAGGATTAAAATAAAAATTTACTACACAAATGTGGATAATGAGTTCATATAGTGGACCAAGAGTCTTTACATTGCAATTATGTTGAAAAAATAGTTCAAATATGGCCCCTCGACTGTCACATAGTACAAACTGGTACAATTAAAATTCTCCTTACAAACTGTGGTAACATTCTTCTGACCACCTTCATATATATAGACATATAAATGGGAACAACCTCTCCTTCATGTTCAAGCACAAACTATAAACGTTTTCAGCTTACCCTGACAAAGCTTCATCCAATTTTCTCTTCTCTGGAGGCAATTCAAACATGTCACTCTCCTTAATTTGTCTTATCCTGAGGTCAACATTATTTGCTTCAGTTCCCAGAATTTGTTTCAAAGCCGAGTGCTTAACGAGATTCTTCAATAGCTGCTCTCGAAGTCGATTAGCTTCCATTTCAGCTTTACTCTTGTGCTGGTTTCTTGTAGCCTGTAAAATGCAAAGATGTGGTGCACACTCCACACCTTCAAAGCTTCAGGGGTGCAGCATCTAGTAGTAATTTAGTGAAAACACAACTTCTGGAGGAGTCATTTTTTACTGTTAAAGAATTTTGTTCCTTGGGTTTTGAATTAATTCTCTCAAAATTAGATCGTGTACATGTTTTTTTAGCTTATTCAGTGGTACTGTATCACCTGACAGAGACATATAGCATCAAATAAAATATGACAGAATTATAGTGAGTAAGAAGTACATTTGATGAAGGAGCCATAGCCTGTTTTTAACATTTGGTGGCTGAGGACAACTACTAGCAGTGGCCAGCTGAGGACTCAAACTGGGCACTCTGAAAGTAGAGTAACAGCTGTATACAGGACACAAATTTGGTGCTGCTTTAAAAACATACAACAGAAATTTATTCTGGCCCAAAGAGGCAGCACTAACTGGCTAGAATTGCTGAAATTTGAGGTTTATAAGAAAGCGTTAGGGTGTCCCTTACTAAATTTCAATACAATCTGACAAGACTTAACAATTCAAAATCTACCAGTTACTGTCAGTTTGGATCTCTCTTACCAAATTTAAACACACTCTGACAGAACTAAACAACAAACAGATGGAGGCAGATGTGATACACACTTCCTAGAACAGCAAAATCACAACAAAATCCCTGCCTGGAATGATGTAGTGTTCCGCACATATGGCACATATTCAGGAGGCAATTTCTGCCCAGGTATCCTAAAACGAGGTTTGTTCATGATGTTTCTCAGTCCCTCCAGGCAAATGCCAGGTTAGAATTTCAAATTACAGTATTTATTCATGTAACCAAAAACCTGCGTTGGAAAGCTGTAAAATGTAAACAATGCCAATACCACTCTCAGACAGCAATATTGAATGCCCCATGTTTTACACCTTGAACTGCTGAAGGCAGATGCAGAAATACAAAACTCAGGTCTAAAATATATGTTCTTATGTAGGTTTAATTTTTGTCCATAACATACCAATATAACCCCACTTGACATTAAAGTCCAAGCAGATTTACAAATTTCTCAGTAATGGACCTCCATAAAAAAAAATTAGTACAGGACATAAGATAGAGATCTCCTTAAAAACCAAGTACATATTTTTAAATCTAAAATGGGGTTTTCAGTAACAATATTTATTGAACATAAGAAAGACTATGCTGTAACCTTGTGTAGTGATACCAGTACTTTGATTTATCCTGCAACAAGACACATATTCAATAAATTTACATCAAGGCCAATGAGGTATGCACTATCTTAAATTCATTGGAAAATATGTTTATGCAGTCCATGTAGTGACTATGCTACAGGCTGAACAATCTGGGGTTCAATTCCTGGCAGAAGTGAAAATATATTTATGCAGTCTATGTAGTGGCTATGCTACAGGCTGAATAATATGGGGTTCAATTCCTGGCAGGAGTGAAAATATGTTTATGCAGTTCATATAGTGACTATACTACAAGCCGAAAAATCTGGGGTTCAATTCCTGGCAGGAGTGAAAATATGTTTATGCAGTTCATATAGTAACTATACTACAGGCCAAACAATCTGGGGTTCAATTCCTGGCAGGAGCAGAAATACGTTTATGCAGTCCATGTAGTGACTGTGCTACAGGCTGACCAAGTGGGGGTTCAATTCCTGGCAGGGAGAAGAGATTTTCCTTATCTCCAAAATGTCCAGACTGGCTTTGGGATTCATTCAGCCTCCTGTTCAATGGCTACCATGGGTTGTTTCCCAAGCATAAAGTTGCCAAGACATAAAACTGATCCAGTGCTCAGATGAGGAATGAGTGGAGCTATACCTCTACCCCCCTCCCCCTACTTCACAGTACAGACACAGTTTTCTCTTTATCCTCTCTATTTACCACAGCAGTACAGCCCTCATATCTAAACCATTATTTTTCCTTGTATAATATTTCTGCCTAGTATATTTTCTACACCATCACACTTTAAAAAAAAAAGTTTCCTAAGGCACATTTCTATTCACACTTTTAGTTCAGTATTGCACAAATAAATTATAACACCAAGGTCTTAAACATGTTTCAGTGCAGCAGTAAATCTAACATGCATCAAGGACTTCTGAAGTTTATCCTGTGCAACTCAATATTCCAAAACATTAAAAGCAGCAATCCACTGACAGAATTTTCAGTTATTGTTTGTTTCACCAAATCAATGTGTTCTGTTCTAACAAATATATCCACAATGTAAGAATATCACTTTGGCATTATCCATCGTCTGTGGTTGAGACCACACCTGCATTTTGGAGACTGCCTCTGTGTTCAGGCACAAATAGGGGACTATATACATTTCAAGGCCCAAATGAGTAGAAATTTCTTCTACCTTCTTAATTCCCAAATGAAGAAAGGGAAAGTGCTAGTCTCTTCCAAAACTCTTCAGAAATAATCCCTACTTCAGACAATGGACAATACCCACAGAATAAGCTTACATCATGATATCAGATTACTGTCACACATAGGCATAACTTGGAAGGGAGGAGACTGGGGGGGAGGTAAATTCCTTCCTCCCCCCAATATTTTTTCTACCCAAGGATTTATTTGGCTACTGAGTTGCAAAGGGACAAATAAAAAAACCGGGGTGACAAAGGGGAGAGGGATTGTTCAAACCAATCTTCTCCCTTTTTCTAACTTGCTAAGGTTTATTGTGCCCCCTCCCCACTGTTATTAGCCAAGTTACACCTATCCTGTCACACAGATATTTTGAGCCAAGAACATTTCAAATACCAATATCAACAATGCAGACACTGAATAAACTTCACTCATAGAGTGAAAATTATGTATGTGAATCTGAGATTCTCAAAGTGGTGCTGATGAAGATTCAAGTCTTGAGATATGACAACATGTCCATTTTAAATAGTTACTGATGTATCGAGAAAGCTTGCTGCTTCCATCTGAAAGGTCTAAGCAGTCCAAGTCCTGGATTGCTGGCGATCAGAAACAGGATCCTTCCTGTAGCCCAACATTGCTGGTATGTTTGTTTATCAGATAAAATGAATGCTAGCCTCCAGTTACGAGTAATTCGCAGCCATCCATATACATTAGAATAACAATAAAGTGTAGTGGTCACATTTCAAGTCCTTGCCATCTGTCATAAAACTTACAATAGAGGTCCCTACAAGAAACCTTCACTGAGGAGTGGTAGGTCATTGTTGCAGGAATTGTTAAATTATGAATACACTGTGAGTAACTGACAAAGGAAAAGATAATCTAGTTGACTATTTTCTAGAATGCATAAATCAGGTGACAAAAGCAATTTCCATTCCGACTAATGGGAGTTCAGGGCTTGCATTCAAGAACTGTAAGAGTGATCGGACGTCCTGATAGCAATCTCAGTTCATACCATTCAGGTGTATACCACAGCGTGTTCTTGTCTCAATAATGTGCATATAGTTCATCATTAACAGATGAGGAGGATGGGGTCTGCTGAGGTGCACTAGTGATCGGATCAATAGGCAGTTATGCTGATTTGAAAATGTACCACCTAATTCCTAATCAGTTAATTGAACTTTATAAACAGAAAGACAGTGCTAATAAAATAAAAACTCAAATGTAACCAACAACAAAAATAAATAAATAAATAAATAAAACTATCAGATTTGATGAAGTCCACCCATATCATGAAGAAGTCTCACCTACTATACTGAGCTAGACAGGGCACAAAATGTACATAGGGTGAGCATGCACATTCTTGACAAGCAAACAATTTGCCAGATGGACAAAAAAATTCCCATATTTTATGGCACCCAAATGTTCATTGTTATGTTCAAAACAGTACACCACCAACCCCTGTCTGAGAAAAATAAATCCAATCCCCATCCTCCCATCCCATTTCCTTAAGATTCATTTTAATACTATCCTCCCACCTACACAAAAGGTAAGGTAAAGTGTACCCTTGTACAGGCACTGAGGCTCTGTACCAGCTGTACGGCCCATAGCGGGAGTAGAGGTATAGCTCTACTCTTTCTTGACCACAGCACTAGAAGGGGGCGAGGGGTCAGTGTCACACCCCAGTTGCTCTTTATCCCCGGGAAAGACCTGGTACCCATTGTACAGGAGGCTGGGTGGGCCCCAGGGCCGGTCTGGCCAGGTATGGAAAATCTTGCCCCAACCGGGATTCGATCTCCAGACCGTCCAGCCCACAGCCTGTCGCTATACCGACTACAATACCCCCCACCTACATGTAAGTCTTCAAAGTGGTCTCTTTCTTTCAGCCTTCCCACCCAAACCCTACATGCAATTGGCTTTTTTTTCCCATGCCTGCCACGTATCATCTACCACATCCTCCCTGATTTGATCATCCTAATAATACGTGGCAATGTGCACACATCATGAAACTCCTAATTATGTAACTTCCTCCATCCTTCTGTTGCTTTATGCCCCTTAGGCCCACACATTCCCTCAACAACCTGTTTTGTAACACCTCAGTCTATAGTCTCCCCTCAATATGAGAGAAGTTAAAAAAACATGTAAAACAAGTAAAGTTATAATACTGCACATTTTAATCCTTACACATTTAGACAGCATATGACTCAGATGTGGATAAGGCAGTCTGCTCAGCTTCATTAACCACATGTATATTCAAAAGGCGGCAGAAGTGATTCATCCACCCATTCATAATACTGTGAGAATTTGCAGAGATATTATCCTTCTCCTCCAATACCAAATTAGTAATCCTTCTTAATTTCATGTATGCATATTTATGAGTATCTAATGTTCTTGTTCCCCTCATTTCAATGGCACTATCAAACATTCCATCCTTTTGTTCCTTAAATGTTTTAGTTTCATGTCCTACATTGTTCAGGTATGTCCAATAATGTGATCCATATTTTGTACCCACTGCAACTTAGCCTGCTTCCTTTCATAGAAAAATTTTGAACATTCAACACCAAATGACTGTTTCTGATGCTTCTTATGCACCTTAAGCTGGGATTTTGATACTGTCACCAATACCTTCCGAAGCCCTACTGAAGTCCCCATCATCATCTAAATTTTCCAAAGATGCAAACCTATATGAGATTTTAACCTGATATTGTTCTGTAAGTGGCACATTATTTAGCTTGTTGAGATTAAATACTTCTATATCAAACATCTGCATTGATGGTCTTTCCCCAACTTCAGCAATGAACAGAAAGTTGTCAGTAACAGTCAGCTACTCTGAAAGTTTGCACAGTAAATACACTTGAATACCACTTGCTGTGCATTACACATGTGATCAATCGAATCATCAGTCTTTACATTAGGAGAAGTCCGGGTGCATTTATGAGTGTTCTGATGGGGAACATTGTGCTCTTAACAATTAGAATTTTGTATGTGGCAAACCTTCCTATTCTAACACCCTTTTCAGTTCCATGTTAACTCACATTCTTAACTGTTGGTTTTAAAATATTTTCATCCATAATTTTGTGTTTGAAGCTCCTAATAGAATTTTTGTATGGTACTTAGGGAACTGATAAAACACCTGCTGTAGTTCCTCACAGAAAGTGTCATTTCAGTCATCACTTTTATCCCCAGCTGGGCCATAAGCTTTGAGAAAAATAACACACCAGCAATGTCTTAAGATTATAAACAACATCCTACTATTCACAAACCTTAACTCCCTTGGTGGCTGATGCGACTCCCTTATGTACAAAAATCCTGTCCCTAATTGATAATTCCCTTTACCATACAAAAATATATAATAGTCTCCTGATTCAGTGCCACCTTTGTCCCACATGAACTCCAGTATACCCACACTGCTATTAATCTACAGTTAATATCAGAAGTGCTAATGATAATTCACTTAGACAACTTGAAGAGAAAAGACAAACTTGGAGTCCTAGGCATGTGTGAAAGAACAATATTAAAGTGGATCCTATAGAAATAAGCTGTGAGGACATTCCTGTAATTCTGGTAATGAATGAAACTTTTGGTTTCTTGGGGAAGGTGGGTGTATGATTACTACTAGCTTCTCTAACACTGTTCTTTTTCGAGTGAGTTATGCATTATGTGAAACAATACAGACAGACTCCAGAAATATGTCTAACTTCAATTAAATAAAAAATTCTGAAGACGGAACATGTCAATGAAAATCTTATTGGCATAACCCCCTCCACACCTAGTACAAAATGAATGAAGCAGATAATTGGTCAATGAAAGATAGGACAGCAGTTTTTCTAGACCAAGAATACAATCATGTGAGAAGAAATAAAGAAACATCAAACATGGAGACATAAAGGTCTGAGAATAAAATGTTGATTCACATTTGAATAAGGAAATACTTGCTAGTTCCCACAGCGAGTATAATTATCATAATTCAATTCTCACACAATGACAGGAAGTCAAGGTATGTGTATACTATATAAAATAACCTTTTGGTGATGAGGAGCTTAATTACACTGGGGGTCATGAGAACATGCAAGCTGAATAGTCCAGGAACTTACGATAGTCTGCTTCTTGAAGTGGGGGACTCCACCATCAAACACAAACACTGGTTTAATCTTGTAGAAGAGAAGCTTGCAAATACGGTGAAACAGTCCGAGGAGGTGGGCATTAGGCAAGGGGTTCCCGTGCGAGTCTTGGAAGCCCTTCACCACTTGGTGCAGCCAAATGGATACGTCTATGGTTTTGTTAAGGTCAGTGCTTGTTCATCAATTATGAAAAAAAGTAAAAAAACTCAGCTTCATGCATGTTAATTCTATTGTATTCAGTAAAATATTCAGCAATAATTACGTACTAAATGAATTTTATTAATATGCTAAAATCGAAATTGGATGGACTTTGAAAATCCCTAACTTTACACATCTGTAACATCAAAATCCTTCAAATTTGACTTTATATTAACAACTGAATGTGCAAAAATTAGCAGTATAAAATATTATGTATGACTAATATATCAATCCAAAATCAGAGTAAATTAGGTAAATATTATACCAGGAAAATTAAAATATACACCACAAAGAAGAACTACACTTATCCTTAAAGGCACAAATATTGAATTTAAATGTAACGAATGTTGAACTACCTTGTTATATTAGAAAACCATGAAGTATGGTATCTAAGAAGGCAAACAAGATTTTATTGAAACGCTAAAACAAAACAAAACTTCATACAGTACTCAAAATTTTGATAAAATTTTTCCAAGCAAAACAGCTGCCACAGCAATGATGGTCATCTGTTCCCTCCTAACACTATTTATCTGACTCACATTGTGGAGTTGTATACATGAATACAATTTTCTCGCACCCCAGTAAACCACTCTCATGACATTACTTTGAAAATACACATAGTTTCATTTCATTTACTTTTTTAAATATACAGACACATATGACTATGTCATGTGATGAAATAGAGAACTATTCTGGCCCTCTACAGACCTTCCACTTTCACAAAGACGTAACAGCCTGCCCAAGTTCCACTGTGAGATTGTAAGTTCAACATGTTTCTCAACAATATCTCTCCGTGATATTTAACAAACTAATTGGCATATTAACTCTTAATAATCAGGTTAAAGTATGTCATACCTTTCTGATGAATGATATAATTATTACATCCAGTGTCATAAATGAAAATATTTTTTATGCATAAATAATATATTGATATTTCTGATGAAAAGCATATAAAACCAACTTTATAAATTACCTACACACTTCTCATTGCCTGAATTAGCATATTAAAAATAACACAAACAGGACATTCCATGACTGTCCACAAAAGTTCTACAACTCATCAAACTGTTGGGCAGTATTTAGGAAACAGCACAAATTACAAACAACTTGAAATACATAGTTGTGCTTTCTGTTCACACAATATTATTCATCATCATGTACACATACAGTTAAGCAACACACACTCATGGAAAATTAAACTTAGATAAGCATTGTCACCTAATTATAATAAAGGATAAAAGGATACCAACTGCAAGCACCTTATTTTCCAAAGTTTCCAATGGGACTGGTTTCCCTGATGGATCAAGGAGTTTCCATAAGCCGTTCACACCCATTGCCTCTCTACTAAACACAAAACATTAACTAAAGAATCACTTCCAAAGAAGAACAAAAATATATTAATTAATCAACCACCATTAAAGTTCTTGAAATGAATCTGCCACATACAAGAGCTAAGACAGCCAGCTGATATGAGAGAATCTGGGGTCATTCATACCGTAACATAAGATTGTGGGGGAGGAACATTGCAGCTTGGGAAACAAGGACTTGGCCTTGTACTTGTAGGAGCTAGAAGGCGTGTATTTTCCCATGGGAAACACAACTAAAACAATTTATGTGAGGGGAAGTAACGAATAGGGGAAGTAGGCCGAAATACCATGCATCTAAAGCCTGAACTCACAGCTAAGGACCAACTATCAACTAGTGACACCATATAAATAAAAAAGTACAATCATTGCTACCTCGCCCTTCCTTCAAAGGAACTTAATTTGAGGCAGAAACAGACCAAGCAATGCGTCAGTTCCAGCAACTGCTTTAACAAAGCATGCATTTAAAATTAAAATTGATGTGCATGTCATGCCCTTAGTTACGTAATTGTCTCCATTCTAGGAGCTCCTGTACGTACAGCGTACGTCGAAATAAAGCTGTTTTTACAACGTAAGAGACGATAACGGCGCCGATGTGGCTCCTTTGAAACTCTTCTTTCTCGTACACTTGAAACGAAATTTAAACAGTTAATACTAGTTGAATCCCAGTGTGAAGCTCGTTTGGATATCTATATGGCAATGTAGCATTCCATGTTTTAATCGTCCTATTTAAAAGGGACTTCACGGCTCTTTTCGGTACTATGAAGTCTATTCGTTGTGCGGGCATTAGAATCTTACGAAAGTTCTTCACTCCAGGCAAATACTGGGACAGTACCTTAAGTTAGGCCACGACCGCTTCCTTCAACATCCTTATTCATCATTCACTGCATCGCATCATTTGACGCTATGAAATCACCGCAGTTAAATGAATGAATGCAACGATTCCTACTATCTTAAGTACCTGCTACAATTTCTCACAACATCAAACTATGCCACTTTTTCGTAGCTTATTAGGGGATATATAACTCCCTCCAGTGCTGCTTTTACGTAATGGAAACAAGATGTAACGAGCTGAACATGCTGATTGCATTTACTTTGTCAGCGGTCTTAGTTATTTTTGTTATTAACTGTAGGTTGGCAAGGCAAATTTGTGGTCAATTCTTGTACAATAGACCCCTAAAATAAAACCCTTGACGGGGGTGGAGGAAATACTCAGAGCTCTAGCAGATGGATTTGAAATAAACTATAACATTTTACAATATAATGCATAAGAATATTGGGATTACTTTTGTTCATATGCAATAAGGACAGAGATATATATGTGTTGTATGAGTTATATATACCTATTGTGCGAACATACTCGTGGGAAAACTGTACATCCTCTGTACCAGTCACGCATCACTCGGCACTTCATAGAGCCTGTGTTTTCCCCATTGCCGTTTCATTCATATTTCACAGATATAACGGGACAGACGGTTTACAGTTAAAGTGGACATCTATTAAGAAAATTTTTCAAGCTTATGACTATCTTAAATGAAGACTATTTAACAGTTAATAGAAGTCCCTGTTACTAAAAGAGGTATGTAGATACAAATCTAGGGAAAGTCGTTTTCTTTAAGTTGGCAGTCGACGACTTGCGTGGGAAAGGGGCCGTGGGAAATTCTCATCATGAGCAGGTGTTTCTCAAATGATGTTTGTGAAGTAAGCTAGAATGGTTTGCCAGTGCTCTAAATCAATGATTTCGTACAGTGTGTGAACCAGAAATGGCAAATCCGTGTAATAAATATTGCTGTTTAAGACGGCTGAAGGGACTGTATTTAAGTTGAAAAAAATTCGTGTGTTGTCATTGGAAGGTTAGGTACGTGGGATTTCAGTGCAGGTAAAGTTGGTCAGAATTATGGAAATATTATAGCATGTTTTGATTACAGCATTGAAACTTTCAATTCACATATAGTTTACAGTGAAGTGCAGGAAACAATGGTGACGATGACATCATTCAGAAAAGCTTATTTTACCACGCTGTTATATTTTGTTTATTTTCATTTATGATTTGCATTTTTTAACTTTCGTTCGTAGCACAGAATTTTTGTAAAACCAAGGGAGTATAATACTGTAATTGAACAAGTGTTTTTATTTTTCATATTGCAAACTTCACCAAAAGTTCGTGTTTAGTAGCAGAATATCGTGTTACAGAAATTCGTTGCGTTTCACGGTGTTAGAGACGTACCCTTTAGGAAAGTAGTTTTAAATACTTAGGATAAGGTGGTCGTTTACTGTTTCTTAAAAGTTGAATTAGATGTAATAATTGTCACCGATGCATAATAAAACCTGCAGTTAGAACCCAGTTACAAGAAAGTTGTATATTTTACAGTCGTGGATTAGTGGTGTTGGTGCCCAAATGTCGCTGTCGAGTGGTTAGCACTTCACCTTCGTATTTGTGCGATCCTAAGTTCAAATCTTGGCCGTGACATTCATTCCCGTGTAGTAATATGTACTTGGAAGTTTCACATTGTTTCTTAAGAAAATTGGGATATGTGTTAACTTATTCTTTACTTATGTTATCTTTACAGTGCTGTGACAAATTGCATTAGTTTCGTTGAAACGGATTCCGTCAAGGCAGGCAGCTTTATATAATGTCCAAATGCTTATCAGAATAGGGGGGTTTGGTTGGAAGTGGTAGTTAACTACAGTACCTGTAAATGGTCACTGCACTTAACTGGTTGATGGGTGTTTATTTCCTGTTGTATCATTATATAGTAATTGCTTTATCTATTAAGTAGTTTTGAAATGATGAAAAAGTGGTGGCTACAGACTGCTTACGCATCATAAATTTACTTTGATCACCCAGACCATAGACAATGAAAGGATTTTCTATATACATCTGTGGCATATACACAGAATACATTAAAGTGACCCATGTATGAAGACCCAGATATCTAAAACCTAAACCTTTATTAAGAAGGCCCAAAAGGTTATTTCAATGAATTATTTTTTTCATGCATTTCTAAGCAAGATTTTTTGCTTGGATGTTTACATGTGTAACGTATGAGATGCATAATGGAGTGTAGATTTAAATATATTCATACAAAACAGATGTTATAATTTTAGTACAATTTCTCTATACTGTATGAGAAGTAAAACTTACCATGGTAATTTGGTGATCTAATTAAAATGGTGTTTAGTTCTGTATGGTGGTTTCTAATAAATCCAGTGAAATATTGACTTGTTTACTAGTGCTACTGGCCAGAGGGTTATTTATGACAAATATACATTTACATTAAAATGTTTTAATCAGGCTGTCTTTTTGAGTCTTCATTTTTCCCTGCCATCATTCCATGAATTCCTTCATTTGAGTAAATAAATAAACTACAGTGTCATTAAACTAAAGTTCAGTTTAGATTCTAAAATGATATTTGAATGGTTTCTGAAACACCATGAACATTTTTATTACCAACTCTGAAAGCATTTTATACACAATTTTATTTTCTTCTGATATACTGCTGGCTCCTTAAGCTGCAAATAATAATACAGTATACAAAAGTTCTGTATCTTTGGGGTCTAATTTCCTTATACTCTTTGTCATAGTTTTTAAAACTTTTCTTGGTATTTAACTAAAGAGTACATTTTTCATCCTTATACATGCTTCCATCAATTCACGGACTTCTGGAATGGGTAGACTCATCTTAAGACCTTCCAGTGTATTTGTAGAAGAATGCTGCATTTACTCACATACAAGATGATAAATTTTGTGTAGTTCATCTGAAAAATGGGCAGTTGCCTTATAATTGTGCAGAGCTAAACACATTCTTTAGAGACTCTCATGCAAAGTGAAGAGGGGGTCAATGTATATGTGGGTAAATATGGTACTGTACAGTTTTTTAAATAATAAGGCCATTGTATTCATATACAGCCCACTGAAATCAACAGTAAATTACTTGTTATAGGCCGTCTCATTTCTTGGACAAACACTTCATGTCAGACAATGTGAATGCAACTTAGAATTAAATTATGTGGGCAAAATGTTAAGTTCAGAGATGTTACAGTAAATAGTAACTTGGGTGGTAAAAGTCTTGCTGTTCCCAAACAATTTATGGTCAGTGCTTTATTATTGAAGGATATGTCTAGAAAGTGTATCTGTTGATAACTGTAGGCACTACATTAACAAAGGTGTTTTGATGAACAGGTTAAAACACTACTGTGCTGTGCATATTTTAAGACTGCAGTAAAGGAGAATAACATTTCCCATTTGATTCAAAGTCATAACATATATGGGCTTATTCATACACACCTTTCTACCATCTGTTAGTGGGTTTCCATTCATATTGAGTTTTGCCAAAAACAGTATTTAGTTTTTATGTATCTGCAATATTTTAAGTACACATGGAAAATGATAGTGGTCTCCACACCAGGGGTGTGAACGAATCCGAAATAACACTTATAGCTTCCAGCACTGTCATTGTGCTGCATCTTTTTTTGTGACACTTTGAGCTAGTACTCATATTTTATGTGTGATGTTATTACATATTTTTTGTGTTTAGTGAAGGAAAAGGTAACAAATTTTGATTAGAGTTATTGGAGACTGTGGTTCCTTTAACTGCCAGTTTCCGAAATACTTTGGTATGGCCAAGCACGGAATTTTTCACACAACTCTTCACAGTTGGTGATGGACTGCTATACTGTCAAGGTGGTTACTGGAATTATACACAATATGCTACAATCATATGAGTTAATTTGTTGCTGAATAAACTGGAAATTGACAGGAGGCACATGCAGATAGTGTTTACTCAAATATGTGTTATGATTTTCAAGGAGACGTGAATTTAAGAAGTCATATATATTGGCATTGTAATGTGTATCTTCCCATTTGATTGGCCTTTGAGTTTTGGATTTAGTGCTTGTACACAGTTGTACTGATTTGGCTTGTACGAAAAGGAAAACGAAGTCTTCCAAATCCTTATAATGTAATTAACATTTCATGATAAATACTAACTACACTTCACAAATCATTTATAAACTGGAAAAGTTAAATGAAGGACTATTTTCTTATTTATGCCTTACTATGATTGCCTACTTTATGCAATGTGGCCAAAGTATGGTAATAATAAATGGCATACTTTTGCAGCATTTTAAGTTTTATCATGAACTGTTTACTTTTCTTGACATGATGGTGACATCAACTTTTGAATGAGTGATAGTAGTTTCTGTTCACTCACAATCTCAACTGAGCAGAAATCATCAAACAGTTATTTCTGTTACAATTAAAGCCAATTAAATGCACTCTTCTTATAAGTTAATTTCACACATGGGCTTCTACACGTTTTGGGCCAAGAAGGTCTATTATCAAGAAGTCAGCTGCAGAATACAAGCATTATGTTGTAATGTTATGTCCCAAGTATGTACGGTAATCAGTGTGTATTGTAAGATGGAGTAGATACACAGTGATAAGAATTCACCATAGTACCATACATACTTGGACATAACATTAGGGCATAATGCTTGTATTCTATAACTGACTTCCTGATGATGGACCTTCATGGCCCGAAACATTAATAAAATTAAATTATAACAAGAGTGCATTTAGTTGGTTTTAATTGTAATAGTTGTGTCGCAATGCAAGGTATGAACAATGTAAAAAAATGGTGTTCTATACAGGTATATACTGCTGTAACAAAGAGGCAAACTTGATTTTGTTTTATACAGCTGATAAAAACATATTACGTGGACAGTATATTATATACCACCTCTAGCATAAAATCACAGACATCACATAATTTTGCAATAAATCCTGGACATGAATGAAATCTGGGCTGATTCTGCATATCTCAGAATCTGATTCACAGTTTTAACGTTATGGATATAACATAAGTAATTAAATATGTACAGAATAATTATAATGTCATACTGTGTACATACAGTCTTACTGAGTCCCTCCAGGCAAAGCAAATATTGGGACAGTAACAACTACACACAGCTGCTTCATTCAACATTCTCTTCAACTTCATTTGCTAACCATCCCATCATTTGACATTATATAGTTTGAGCCATTGATGGCATTTTGAAATAAACCACAAATAAATAATGCAGAATATGCTTCCTGTATGAATAAAGGAGCAATCTGCTAAAAAGAAACATGCTTATCTAATGTTCCATATGCATTCTTTCATTTCAGATGTTAAATGACAAAACCAGATTTGAATACCTTCACTGAGGTGTGAATGGCAATTCAGATCTGTATTGAATGCCCTTCCAACCTGTGCTGATGGAATGTTGCAGGGTTATGAGTGAGGGTGTGCTATAGTCCTTCTCCACGATGCCACACCAGTTTGGGTTACCAGCCATGGCGCATAGCATGCAGTCACCACCATCCCCACCAAATCTTTTTGATAGGTTCAGCTCTATGTTGTACAGACCAGAGGGTCAACGGCTCACCCGTGATGCCATGGAACGGTATCTGCGTGAAAGAAGTGACATGGTTATTGTAATTCTGCATGCCAAGGTAGCTCAAAAATCATATGGCAATGAGAAGAGGTTTTTCTGCCCTCCTCCATGCATTTATCTGTTTGGAGAAGGATGGCGACTGCGTCAGGAACAAATGTTACGAGAGGGGGAAAATGAGCAATCAGCCCAGCTTTGTGCATTCATTGGAATTGGAAACTCAGACCAAGACATGCAACAGCTAGACTTAAACAATGGCAAGCAGTATTGTGCTGCAAAGACTTTGTATATTTCTGACTCAGACAAGCGTAAGCACTTTATGCTTTCTGTAAAGATGTTTTATGGGAATGGGCATGACATTGGGGTGTTTCATAGCAAGCGGATCAAGGTTATCTCCAAACCTTCAAAGAAGAAACAGTCTCTTAAAAATGCTGATTTATGCATTGCTAGTGGCACTAAAGTTGCTCTTTTCAACAGACTAAGGTCTCAGACAGTGAGTACCCGTTATCTTCATGTTGAGAATGGTAACTTCCATGCTAGTTCTACGCAGTGGGGAGCATTTACAATCCATTTACTGGATGACAACGAATCAGAGTCAGAGGAATTTGCAGTGAGAGATGGCTATGTTCACTATGGCAGCACTGTGAAGTTGGTGTGCAGTGTTACTGGCATGGCTCTTCCAAGACTCATCATTCGAAAAGTTGATAAACAGATGGCTCTTCTAGAGGCAGATGATCCTGTTTCACAGCTCCACAAATGTGCTTTTTATATGAAAGACACAGAGAGAATGTATCTATGCCTTTCTCAGGAACGCATTATCCAGTTTCAGGCCACGCCCTGTCCTAAAGAACCCAATAAGGAAATGATTAATGATGGTGCTTGTTGGACCATCATTAGTACAGACAAAGCTGAATATCAGTTTTTTGAAGGGATGGGCCCTGTTCGTTCCCCTGTAACACCCGTTCCAGTTGTGCACAGCTTGCATCTTAATGGTGGTGGTGATGTAGCTATGTTGGAACTCACAGGGGAGAACTTCACACCAACCCTACAGGTGTGGTTTGGAGATGTAGAAGCAGAAACAATGTATCGCTGTCAAGAGAGCATGTTATGTGTCGTCCCTGAGATATCCTCATTTCGTGGTGAGTGGCTTTGGGTGCGGCAACCCACTCAAGTGCCAGTGTCATTGGTGAGAAATGATGGAATCATTTATGCCACTGGTCTAACCTTCACATATACACCAGAACCTGGACCACGTCCACATTGTCCTCCAGCAGATGACATTATGCGAAGTGGTGGGCAGGTTGCACGGATGCCAGCCATGTCTGATGTACCCTGGAATCAACATCAGCCCCCTCCTCAGGGAGGAATATGAAGTGTCTGTCAGCTGCTTTACCATTACATCCAAACATCAGAATTAAATGTGTAGTGAAAAATATTTCAGGCCATATCTTTACAGTTCAACAAACATATTGAAACTACAGCCATGCCGTGTGAAGGCTATACTTCATGTTTCATCTAAAGGAAAACATAACAACTGCATGTTAAAACTTTGATGGTATAAATACAGTAATGATTTGAAAACTGTACATTGTCACTTTTTGTTACTTAGATATGCTCACAGAAGTTCCACAGGGAAAGACTTGATCTCAACATGCTAAATGATGAGAAAGTTAGGTATCATTGTTAGCTTAAAATCTCAAAACAGATTTGCAGCTTTGCAAAGCTTAGATGATAGTGGGCACATCAGTGGGATTTAGGAAAATATTAGAAGGAATACTGAAACCTCAGATGAAGTTAAGTATAGCTCAGGTTGAGAACAGAGGCATAATAAACTATAGTTTTGATGAGAATATTCAAAATTTTTAAGACAGACAAAGCAAACTAAACTGTGGTGCTTATGGGTTCCAAACCAAATTCAATGGACATAATCTGCACAAAGTAGTTGATTTTTCAGGAATAAAAAGAGGGTGTATTTGAAAGGTGAAATAAAGAGTGAAACAAAGAGTATGAACAAGAATATTGAGACTCATGTAGAGGCATAGATGAATTTAAGAACGATTGCCCATCTAGAAGTACCTTGGTAAAGAATTAGAAGGGAGATGTGCTTGCAGATTCTCACAGTATTTTGAACAGGTGGAAGAATCACGTTTGTCAGTCATTACATGTAGATGGGTTTAATGATGTTAGGCAGACTGCAATACGTACAGCTGAGCCACCAGTACCTGAGGCTAGTGTCTTTTAGATTGAGACAGCTGCTTAAAAGTTGAAAAGCTGTATCATCAGCAGTTGATCAAATTTCAGAGTACTGAATCAATGATGAGGTAAAACATTATGTTCCAAGATCCATAAACTCGTTAATTCTACATGAAATAAGGAAGAATTGCCTGAACAGTGGAGGAAATTGACCATTGTATATATACAAGAAGGGTGATAAAAGAGACTACTAATTATTGAGGTGTAATTGTAATACCCTTAACAGAGACATATGCAAGTTTACCATCATTTTTCTGTCATGGTTAATGGCATATGGAGACAATTATTGGGTATCATTAGTATGGATTTTGACATACTAGATCAGTTACTGTTTCGGTATTCTACATTCCTTAAGTACTTGCAAGGAAAAATGGGAGTACAGTGGGGTAGTACATCAGCTATGTATAGACTGCAAGAAAGCATATGATTCAGCTAGGAGGGAAGTTTTGTATATTGTGGTCACTGAGTTTGGTATACCCATGCAAAGAGGCAGGTTATTTAAAATGTGATTAAGTGAAATTTAAGGTAAAGTCTGGATAGGCAAATGTTTGATACAGTTCCTATTCAGAGTGGTCTGAATGCCACTGCTCTTCAGTTTTGCTTTAGAATATGCCACTTGGAATAGAGGGATTGAAATTGAGGGGGGTGCATCAGCTTCTGGTTTACACTGATAATGTTTATTTATTGGGTGACAACATGAATACTGTAGAAAAGACACAAGTGTTGTTAAAAGCCAATAGGGAGGTTGGTCTAGAAGTAAATGCTGAGGGAGCTTGGTATATATATATGTACACACACACACATACATACATATATACATACACGTCTCATCAGCAGAATGCAGGTAAAAATCACTATGTAAAATTAGCAATAAATCCTTGGAAAATGTGGCAAAGTGTAGATATTTGGGAATGACACCAACAGATCAAATGCATGCATGAAGAAATTAGGAGCAGATTCAATTCAGAGCATGTTTACTACTCTTCAGCCCAGAATCTTTAGTCTTCCCATTTGCTATCTAAAAGAACAAAGATGAAAATATACAGAACAGTAATTTTGCCTGTTGTTTTGTATGGGTGTGTAACATGGTCTCATGTTAAGGGAAGGACATGTGCTGATAATGTCTGAGACTGGGTGAAGAGGAAGATACTTCATCCTACAAATGAGAAAGTAAGAGGATAATGAAGAAAGTTGCATAATGATGAGCTTCATATGCATCTCACCAAATATAGGGTGATCAAATGAAGGATGAGATGGGCAGGTCATGTTGCATGAATGTTGGAAAAGATACTCTATGTGCATACTGGGTTTTGGAGATGGGATGACAAGATTGAAATGGAGCTTAAAGAAATAGGATGGGATGGTGTGAACTAGATTCATCTGGCTCAAAACAGGGATATGATAGGCTACTGTGAATATGGTAATGAACCCTCAGGTTCCATAACATGGGGGAAATTCTTGACAGAGAACCTGCTTATTCACTTCTGAACCATGGAATTGGTCATTAATTAACAAATCAATAATTGCAACGGTACATTTGGTAATGAGTGTTTCCAGCTCCTTGTGTTCTTTCTATAAAAAAATGTATATATAACCAGTACATATTTATCATGAATGAGGAACTACACAGTGTTTGTTCATTATTATATAATATGTAACAAATATAATTTTCTTGTAGAATCATTTTCTAAGGAACTGAATAATGTCATTTATTCATTCAGACATGTATCTCCGCTGGTCACTTTATTGTGGACGTTACTGATATATGCTACCTAATTTTAAGTGATTTGTCATCCGTGCTGTTATTTGATAACTGCTGGTGTGTATGTGAGTAAAATGGTATATATGTAAAACTTCTTGAGGCCAGGTTAGTAGGGCCTGTGCAATATTGTGGAAGTAATTTGGCAGCAAACTGTGATGGACTGTTGCCATTCACGCACATTCACTTATGCGCTACACGAGGTACAAACCCACGATGTCAATGAAAGCAATATGCCGTGATACCTTTATTTCCTAATATTCAAGAGGTAAGAAATTTCAGGTTCTGCCAATGTTTTCGTGCAGTAAATTTTATACTGTAGTAGTATGGTGAAATCTCTACAAGATACCAAAAACATTTTCAGCACAGTCCTCAGAAGTGGGACTTTTTGGTCTAGGTACCAGCATTTTACCTTGAAACTAAGTCATACGTATGTGATAATATAATGAAATATGAGATTTTCATGGCAATGAATATTAGAATGTCTTCTGGACAATGATACCATGTAAACTTGTAGAAGGTTACCAATATTTTTTGAGGAACCTACTGCTCCATCATTAGAGCACATTTATCTTGCAGATGTAGGCATTAGGTTCCTTCAAAGATTAACCATCTACCATCCTACATGTCAAAACCTGTAAGACTATGATGTAAATGTAAAAAAAGTCACATTCTGACATCATCATCTGCAGCAACAGCAATAATAATAATAATAAAGCCATTGTCGTCTCATATAATTAATAATCCTCTAAGAAAATTTACGTAAGATGGACATTGAAGTGTAGAAATTAAGTATTAACTTTGGAATATATATGTTCGTGTTAAGTCAGTTTAATGTGTATGTACATTTGAGGTTATGTCTTATTTACCAAAAGAAACCAGAGAAATAACCTTTTTACATAGTGGTCTGAAAAACATATTTTACACCTCTCACTGGATTTTTAAGTGACTCTTGTCTGTATTTCCATGGTCTACAAAATATCTCTGATAAAGGCACCAGCTCTTGTGGTCTGAATTTATTTCGTGTTTTTAGAGCCCAGTTGAGGAAATGTGCTCTGTTACCTGTTCACAGTTATGGCTATTTGTCACTTGGTACTAAGGAGAAATACTCTGAAGAAAGTGAGCATGGCTCCATATTTGCAGTAATAAATAAACTATCTTCCTTTACAAAAGTATTTCTTGTGAATTGTGTCATAGCAATACACAGCCTACATTTTCCTTAAGGACATGAACATACTGGGCAGTTCATTGCTTCTGATTACCAAGTGTATATAACCAAAATGTGGGTGTGACAGTATGGTTTAAACAGTACTGAGAACATGGTGAAAAACATTGGCAGCATCTGACTTTTCATTCAAAATCTTGTGCAATCCAGTGTTCACATTGTGTATGGATTAGCACTTCAAATACTGTTCAGCATTGGAATGCAGAAGGTTAATACATACCACAGTTTAATGTTAACCAACAAGGTTTTAACAAGTGTCTGATTCTGCTTCCTTGTCATCCAGCATCTTCACATGTGCACAGAACTGTGTTACTACTTTACTGTGTTATATTACAGTCAAAACTGTCTCAAAAACAGTGTCTTGTATTAAATATTATCAGGCTCTTTCATCTGGTTAAAGAATATATGAATGTACTTTGGCACCTACAAGTCTAAAACTATTTTATCACAGCTAAACTGTACTTACTGGTTCTTGCCTGGCAAGATCATCAGTCTTTGGTGAAGGATTTCAATGGAGATTGGGTCAGTGGAAAGTTGACAAACAATAAAAAGCATATATGTTGCCCTTTTATCCAGTGGACCTTAGTTTCTGATATCTTCTTGAAATGGTTGTGGTGTAAATTGCAGGGGCCTATTAGTTGAGAGTGTGACCAGGGTCTTGTAATGTATCAGCCATAAACTTGCTTCAGTTCAGTCACAGAGTAAGGGAATGAAGAATCTTGTGGGGTACTGAAGCAACAAATGGGAGCAATTCAGATTCCTTCAGTGAGTCACTTTCTGTATGTCTGCCCATCCTGCAGACAAGTATAACATAGCTCCCATACACAGTTCCATATCCGTCACACTTTCCTCCATATACAACCTAGCAGCAAGAATTAGAGAAAATGGACACTACTCTACCAGATGTCTGAAATGGAATATGCTCTATACATGTACTGACCATTAAGTATACATGACACACAAACATACAGAATATTTGCACCAAATTACATTAAGTATTAGAGAGCTGAGTATATGAGTATATTTCAGACCCTTAACATCCTACAAAGCATAATTATTATGGATGTGGATTATGACATTTAGAGCAGTGGCTCCCAAATTTACATGTTCATGGCACATTTTGGGATACCATTTTTGATGGTACAGTAGAAAGTAATGTGAAGAAGAAAAGCAATACACAGTACACATTTTATATGGTTACTGTTGTAACATTATATATAAACATTCATAAAATATATGAGTTTATACTTTTGGTTAGCTGCAATGAAAAGTGAACGGAAAAAAAAGTTGAAAATGGCTGGGGTCATCTCCCTCATCTTCTTTTTCAACAACGAGCAATGTAACTATAGAATGCTACACTATTTCAAACATGTAATAGCATATTAATTTGAAACTTCGTTGGTGTTTCGTAATTATTTCACTGATAAGAAGGCATGTGTGTGGTAGGTTGACTCTTATTTCATCTTTTTTGGAAGTAAGATTTTCCCTTTCTCTGCAGTTCAATGATTGTAAGCAATGGAGGTAAGGTGCAGAAAACAGCATCAAAATTATCACAGCCTTTCTTGCAATTTCAGGGTATTCTTCTTTACTACAAAATCCAAAATATATCAAGAGGCAAGTCTGTATGTTATTTTCTGGCTGCAGTGTGTATTAATATAATAGATACCAATTCTCTCTGTCTTCTCACAATGTAATATCCAAATGTGACATCATCTCTAAGTGGATCTCCTACCCAATCACACTTTTCCATATTCAAGGAATGAGAGTATTTTTTTAGTATTGTCCTCCAGTGTTCGATCATGCTGTGAACATTTTTATGAGGGTATTTTTGATATCAAAGTAAAAATATCAAGATTTGTGTCATCTGTTCTCCTTTTGCAGTCCCCACCCCCCACAAGAAAGCTAAAGGCTTGTCTGTAGAGTGTTTTTTCATTCTGATGTTACATGCCAGTATTAACATTATTAAGATAATTAAAACATTATATTAACCTGAATATAAGTTTTTTTCTGAATTCATCACCTGAAAAGGTGGGGTTACTGTACAATTTCATACAAAATTGTGTTCTTTACAGGTGTTTTCCTGAAAACTGATTGTTATGGGGGGCATCATATATTCAGGTAAATGCAATACCTCTGCCAAGTATGCTAATAGGCACACTGCGTTTCATTTGTAAGATATTTGTAGAATTATCCAAAACAAAATATCAAAATTGTCCAGCATTCTGATATGGGTGAAGAACTGCTGCGCTATTGTAGAAGAGGAGGGAGGGGGGAAATTATGTCTTCTTTTAAATGTGTTCTGTAACAACACTAGTACTTGCTAAGAAGCATCAGTGATAGATGAAGATATGCATTTGAAACTTTGGTGGAATGAAACTATGGAGAAACATTGAAGTCCTTGTAGGAAAACCTGTCCTACTGACATTTTGTCCACCTTAAATTCCAGGACTGGCCTAGGATTTAACCCTGGTGAATAAGTGCCTCAACCATGAGACAACCCTGAAATATTTCATGACATAAATGACCAATTTTGGAATTTACTTCCTGCTTTCTCTACTTGATTTAATGGATTGGCATGCATCTGCTTGTTGTCAAAGTTTGAATCTTCAAGTAGCTGCGGGTGTCACTCAGAAGTTTCATTAACATCCACGGTGTGTGATAAACGTAAGTATAAAACTTCATCACACCGAAAGTACTTTAAATCCTAACTAGGATAGCATATGCTAAAAGTTGCCCTCATTTTGCCACCATACCATCATTGTGTATAACCAAACTTTGTCATTCTTATTCTCATTGTAACAGTTACAAAAATACATACATAATAGCATTCTTCCCAAACTACATGTATTTTTGTTGATTGGTGTCACTAGTTTGATTGGTCCTGCTGCCTGTATCTTCTGAGTAAAACTTAAGTTATCTGGATGACTGGGTTAGCAGGTTCCTCCAAAATGTTGGCACATATCTGCCAACTATACAATGTCATGTCCCGAAAGACCATAATTCTGGCTTAATGTCTCTAAAAGAACAACAATAATGATCACAAAGATATAAGGCACAAATTACAAAATTACCATCACAAGCTGCTTAATGCTTTAGTCTCAGAGCAGATATGTGATGACAAATATGTCTACAGCCTTTTCTCACTGGGAGTTAGGAGATATTTAAGTGACTGAATTGGCCAAATAATGTTGAGGTCTGATTTGAGGGTCAATGCACACAACGGCACCAACTTACTCAAGACCATGGTGAATTTATTGTATGAGGCCAACAAACTTAGGCATGGCCAATATGCACGAGGGCAGAAATTCTTTTTTGTGTGCTACCTAGTATTAGCATAGTTTATGTGACAACTAAGCCATAATAAAACTAGAAACTTGCTAGAATACTCTTATAATCTGGATACACTAAGTTGGTTGGACTATGCTTCTGATACCAAATAGTATGCAAAAAAGAACCATGAAATGAGAGGACAGGCCCTGGTAGCGTGACTGCTTGGGCATGGTACTGACCTTCTAGATTCTATAAAAGGCGGCAAGTTTACCCCAGCAACTCCTTTTAATAGAATGTTCAAGTCGAGTGAATTCCCTCGTTATAAAAGCAGGAGGAACAGAAACCAAATAATAAATCACGTGTCCTGCACAAAGCGAAATACCGACATAGGCACGCGATCATCACAGCTAAAAAGCACACACTGTGGGACACGTCTGCACTCCTGGGTAACGTCACAGAAAAAGCGTAGTGCAAGGCACACAAACACCGGTAACATGTGCACACACTGCGCGCCACGTTTCCGTCGCAGAACAATCGGAGTACGGAAACGACTTGAGGTGCATGCCCATGTTAAAAACATCAACTCCGTACCAAATCGCTGGAGGTGACTAATTTCCTCAGACCGCATAGTACGAGAACTGAAATCCCATGCGCCGGCGCAGTTTCAAGGTTCAAACTGTTGCTAACCAGATATTCTGCGTGCTAATCATTCGTAGGTTCGTTGAGCTTGGACCCGTCGTGGGGTTACGATTTACGATTCTTATCAAAGTAAAGTATTTGCGAAAGACCTACCCCACTGCCGTTTTCTGCGTCATATCTCTCGAATTCCGTTCAGCCGCTGGGGTGGCAATACCATGTATTGAATTGAAATGTATCTTATTTTAAGGTATAATACTGACCAAATGACGTGCTAGTTGCTGGCGCAGTGGTGAAGAAGCAAGATGCACGCAGTAGCAAGCGTCTTCTGCCCTTTTACAGAACGTTCAGAGTCGCTTGTAACACAAATGCACTCCAAATCCGTTCTCTGCTTGTGAAAGAGATATATCGACGCCATTGCCAGCAGTGTCGACGCTGCTCCGAAAACATATCGCTCAATGAATGCAATAATGGCACAATCAAAAAATTGCCCATTGGGAGTTTATACTACGATTGAACTAAAAAATATAGCAACTACATCCGACAACACCGGCACAATTTTAGTTGAATTATACCCTGCTAGATGCCATTATTATAAGATGCGGTTGTTATATTTTTGAGCTCAATTGTAGTATTAACTCCAAATGGGCAGTTTTTGGGTTGTGCCACTATTGCATTCAGTGAGCGATTTATGCAGTGTTAGAAGCTTGACTAGCAAGTAGCCTGGTCACTAATTCATTTTCCGATCTTCCACTAGTGGAAACTGCATGGCATTTATAAAATCATGTGTACAAGAGAATGTTTAATACACTGACTTAACATTTCCTTCAACCATGCATCTTTATTTGGAAACAGGTGAGCCAAAAGCCATGCAACCTGATGTGTAACCAGTAGAATCACTCCCATGGTGATGTAACTTCACACTTAAAACTGTGTTAATGTTCATGACATGAAAATATTTTAAACTGCAGCAAGACATTTTTCATTATTTAAATATAGGAATATACAACACTGCATTGGCATTTAAGAGTTATATAGGAAGTCTATAAAGAATTATAAATTCATAATTAACAACTCATCAAATAGTGATGCAATTATGGCAGAACTCATAAAGCAGAAGACAGTTACACCCTGAACTCCACAGACTTCTACACTATTTGAAATCAAGAATAATTCTGAGATAATAGGGTGACAGTTATTATAGTGCACATTATAATAAGTTTTAGGAATAACTTATGATTCCTGCTTTCCTTCAAATACTTCAGTTAATGCAGTAAGGCTAGCAGGCACACTAAATTATCAATTTCTGGGCACAATTTCCATTAAGAACAATTGTCAGGCTTCTGTTGTTTGCAGGGGACAATTTTAAGCCAGGGTCTTATTCATTGCATACTGGGAGCCTTTTCCCTGGTGTATGAACCTAACCACTCACCTCCAATTAGTGCCAAGGTTAAGAATGCAGTGAGCTGTTATCTCCACTTCCCCATATGCCTTCTTGGCATGGTGTGTGCTTAAACACGGGGACAACTTTACTTCTTACATTGCATGTAATTATGTGGAACTACAAGACTGCTGTGTGCAAACATGTACTATGGTTGTCCAAAAATGTCCAGAAGCACAATCATGGCCAGATTATCTCATGATGTGGTTCACTAGCTTAAAACATAATACTCTTAATGGAACTCAAATTTGCTTATTTCTTATATACTGTACAGCAGAAAACATCCCATATTGTGTTGGGAAGAGTCAGTGGAGATATGTTTCTTTTTATTTCTGAAACTTCATTCCCCAGATATACACTATTTTAATCTTTATTATTTATATTAATGGGATGGTCACTATTCATTATGAAATCAAAAGTGTTGGCTTAATATACCAAACATCACTTCAGGTGTAACACAGTTATCTACCATTTCTGCTTCTTCTTCTGACACCATGAAGCATACATGGTTTTCTAAGACTTCTCCACCTGATCATCCCAGGCTTTTGTATCCTTGGTGATTTATATTTACCACTTAATAGCAGTTTTTTTTTTATCTACCTGCACTTCTAAACTTCTGCACCAGATCATTCCAGGCTTTTATATCTCTGGTGATTTATAACTACCACTTACTAGCAGCATTTTGTACCTACGTACACTGTCCATATGGCAATTTGTTTGTCATGCTCCAGTAACACTTGATAAAAGTGACAGATTTGAAGCAAGTTTGGACTGAACATCATACTACTAGAAGCTTCCTGTACTTCATGTTCTTTTACTTTCCCATCAATAACAATATGATAGCCAGGAGGATGTCTGAAGTACCAGCATGACATACATTACTAAACGCCAATTCCTGCATTTTGTGAACTTATATCTCCCCAAAATTTATAATTTTTGTCATAGTATCATTTTGGAATGTACAAAAAGAACATGGCACACAAAATGTATACTTAATTTTTCCATCCAAACGCAATAACTAACGAACCAATGGGCGTAGAAACATATGATACTGTATGCAGATAAATCATAATCATTCCCAAAAGTTCACTGTGAAACATGGGAATATATATTTGCCATTAGAAATATAGTGGTGATAATCTGTGGTAATATCTGGACAATTTAATTTATACAGCATGTATAATGTAGCTTCTGCTTCAGTAAATGTTTGAATACAATTTGACAAATAACATGCCATGCCCAACACCCAAAATGTACCATTATACTAACTTATTACAAATGATAGCAACAAGAATGCCAATGTCTACACTTCTACCAAACACTGTTGAAATTGGGGGGATAAAAATATGTACACAAGAAGTGCAGGTTTATCTAAAAATCACATAATAAAAACACATGTCAACACACTTCTAAACTATTGACTGCAGTACTAGATATTTTGGAGCAGTTGCATGGCTGTTATCTCCTCAAGATATACTCTACTGCATTCAATTTGTAGGTTAATTTTTACAGGTGATTAGGTACTGGTAAATACATGGAACATTACTGCATGTAAGATGAAAAGTAGAACTGTTATGTTCACAGAATAAACGTGCTTAGTTTCAAGCAAACTAAAGCTAAACTATCGACAATCCTGACAAATTGTTGCCAATGTTGACCACCAAGTTACTGTGGAATCTACAATACACCATGCAAATGTGAAACTGCATATCCGTGGTTATATATGGGGAAAGTTTACAGAAAGAAGGTAATGCATTCACAAATCAAGCCACACCACACATCTGCAAGTAAATAAACATGGGATAATTTATAAAGTACAGATATGAAAGTGTAATTCAATGAGAACTATTTTTGGTCCCATTGACCAATGTGTATATTGTGATTTCCAGGAAGTGTTCACATTCCTAGCAGGTTGGTAAAAGGCCACAGTATAGGCATACCAATGTTAAGGGTGAATAAGCTAGGCTTTTCCTACCTGCGTTGGTTGGGGATGCTTTTATCAGAAGAGTGCAAGAAAAAATTTGGACATCATCATACCCTGCATACATAGACATTTGGAGGCTAATGCCCTTGTGCTAGAAGATGTGCTGCAGTGTCAGAATTATAGCAAAGATGTCTGCTAAGGTTTCATGTGTCACATGTGGTGTGACACAAGGCAATGTCAGAAATATGATTTGGGGGTTGGGGCAAAGGCTTATAAAAGTTGCACAACTCACAGTTGGGGCCCTTGCCACTGTCACAGTGTGATGAAGAAGATATAATTGTGCCACTGCCTTCACATGACAGCATTTAACAATGTTACTAATACTTCATTCTCTTGGTCACCTCCCAACATGCCATCATACATTACAGGACCAACTCTGTGTATAACAGTTAAGAGTAATTCAAATGCTCCACCCATCATGCTTTAGCAGATGCCCATCATTAAATTTGACAGGTTATTAATTTCCTGTGTGGTTCGTTCGTCAAGTACAGTGGCAACTAGTGTACAGTATTATCTAAGGTCTGGCTGAACAAATGAGTGAGAAAAGCATGCATTCATCATCATAATGGGGCAGAAGTACAGTGTGTCATTTCTCCTAACCTATCACATGCGTCTACTTTATTCCACTCACCCTGCAACTGAACTTTCTACACTGTTCAATAGCACAGTGATATATATGTTGTTGCTTGAAACTGCTGAACTGTGCAACTACATCCAACACGTCAGTGTTACCCAATCCTATTCATCCTCAGAGGGCCACGATACACTGCTGTCCTAATGGGAACATTCCAACCTATCAATGTACCACAAAAGTAGTAACAGTTTCAAGATGGTACCCATCAAAGAAGAATGGTTTCCAATCGCCTTGTGTGTGCAGTGCACAGGCTGGTTACAAAAACTGGCATCCAAGGCAATACTTACTTAAATATGTGGCCTACACCATCACCTCTTTTGTGAATACTGGCTCTTAACCAATTTGCAACACTTAACCAACAAAACACACAATATTGTTACTTAGATATTTATATTATAACATCACACAATAATCCTACATGTTTTGATCCATTAGGGATCATCATGGGACCAAACTAAAGAAACACAGCATAAAACCAAACTAGCCACACTCTTATACACAGTTTACATGGTGTAAAGGAATCAAATATTTAAAATGTAGACAATTCTTTGTAGAATAGTTACGTGAGTGTACTGGATATTGATATACAGTATCTTGGTGGCAGCCCATGTTTAATGAAAGTTAAAAACAGTACCTTGGCTGCCTCTTAGATATTGTATATCAACAGCCAGTACACTTATACAACTATTCTACAAGGAATTGTCTACACTTTAACTATCTGACGCTTTTACACCATGTCCCCTGTGTATAAAAGTGGCTAATTTGGTTTTATGCTGCAGTTCTTTGGTTTGGTTCCCTGATGATTATCCCTCATGGCTTGAAACATGTAAGAATGTTCAGTATAAGTATCTAAGGAACAATATTAGGCACTTTGTTGGTTAGGTGTTGCAGACTGATTATTGACAATGCACGCAATGAATAATGTAAGTTTACTGGCTCATATGACCAGCAATCAGAAATATGAAATGAACACATGTTAATATAGTATATCAATTTTACATTCTGCAAAAAGGAAGCCTTTTTGAGAAGAAAGATGTTGTGTACCACTAATACAAGGGTCTAAATGCTAGGTAAAATGATAGTGGAATTAACTCAACATTAAAATGGCTGATTGTCTGCAAAGAATTTAGTGTGAAAATTATACAACGTATATGTAATCTAGTTTCCACACATTCACATTTTTCACAGTCAGCAGGAAATATATTTACATCTCTTCTTGGACTACTTGACTCCTGAAAATAGGACGGACAGGCTATCCTGCATCAATAAAAAAACTACAAATATACAATGCATATTAACCCAGACAAATGAACACCTCATATTTATGGCTCAGTTGGTGCCATAATTTTCATTTGTACAGGGCATATCACACATGCATATCTTTCTTCAACTGTCACATTCAGTGGGAATTATATTTCCTATTATTTACGTTTCCCACACAACGATTGTATGAAGCATATATCCCACCACGTAACTACTTTCCTAATCTACTGGAGATTAAATAATTTTTTCATGACAGGGTAAAAGTGAAACCTTTATACAATAGCTGCTTATGTTATTTGAAAACAAAGGCTTTTTGTACTGAAAACTTCCAGACTGAATTAAAACTGAATTTTCCAATCTATGCAGAATTAGTTTTGGTTCATTACTTACCAAGAGCTCAGATCTCTCCAACCTGCAAACTCTGGTTTCATACAGACTTTAGTAGCTATAATTCAATTTCAGATACTTTAAAGCTGACATCTGGTTCTCTTCACAAGATACTGCCAATGTGATAGACATTTTCAAATTTTAAATTATTCCAGTAATAATGTGTGTCAATTTTTTTTTAAATCCTGTGCAGTGAGACACAGTGAAGGTTCACTATGGTCTCAAACTCACCATTGTCATCAAAAGAAACCAGATGAATTGCTTGACATCTACAGACTCAAAAGAATGCAACACAATCCTTGAAAAGCTAAACAAGAAAGGAATTCAGCTGCTGAGTTTTAAGCATTTCATAGCAACAGAACACAAAAATTGGCTGCAAGAACATGGAAGCTGCAAATGTAAAACCACTCACTTTATGTATACATGATTCAAAATATGTTCATTTTCATTTATATGTACATTGGTCCACAGCATTCCCAATGACATGAGAAGTTGTCACTGACAAACGTTTAATACCAATTGAAAAATATAATTTTATTCACTATGAATAAGTCCTAACTTAACAAGCATGAATATAATGAGCTTCATGTGTAGAGAATCTATTATTTATGCCTATGCTGAATACAAAATGTGCAATTTGGCTTAAATTCTGCTTACAACCATGAATGGAGACTTCTGTAACACTGAAATCATGTCTGAATCTTCAATTGGGTAATTTGATGATTAAAATTTATCGGTTTGAACAAAAGTGACAATTGAGGTACTTTTATTGATAATATATGTATAAGCTGAAAATCCAAAGTAGCAATGTAAACAAAACAACAGTTATGGCACATGCAGCTTCACTCTGTGTGGTACAAAGAGCACCCTGATCTTCAACAGTTCAACAAACACCAGGCTCCATCTGCCTGTTTTTATTTTTACAAGACAGTGTGCAATATTACTGATCTCCTGCAGGAATAAATGTATGCCTGATTCCTGGTATGAAAATATATTTATGTGACAGGGATGGGAAAAAAGTTATTCTACCTGAATTATGCTAATTCTGTCCATGTATCATAACTCTTGCATTAGGTTGCTTTTTTCAAAATACAGTAGGGTCTCGTTTTATGACAATTCATTTTTACAATCCTTGTCGAGTACGGACCAAGCACTCCCGACTTGTGGTGCATCACTGTCACAACTCAAGCGTCCTTTCTCTACTTAAGTGTCCTTCTAGCTCTTTTCTGGTATGCATGTGTTTTTCTTTTTCTATTTTAGTGCAGTTCTTTTAAGTTGATTGTGATTTTTCTACCAATGTCGTCCATCAAAAAGACAGAAAAGAAGAAAAAATCAAAAGAGTTGACATTACATGCTTTCTTGATGTCTTCCGAACCATGGCCTGGGCCTTCTTCAACAAAACAAAAAGTGAATTTGATTGATATTTTTTCAATTATCTGTGTTATGTTCTATACACCTAATTCAATAAATTAAAATTGTATGTCATAATGTAAAGAAATATTGTAAATTATAAAACTGTTTGACTAATTTGTTTGGCCCATGAACCTATCTCAATTTAAACCATTTAAATGGTACTCATTTTACGACAATTCGATTTACAACCATATATTCAAGAATGTACCCCTGTCATAAAACGGGACCCCACTGTACTCATTTCAATGGGTGGAAAGTTTTCTCACAAACACAGCATAAATACAAAACAGTCTCACCAATATGTTAAAAAAAACCCTCAAAATTTCAATATTTCAATGTATATTAAAAATATGATTGCAAAAACATGTCTCTTGTGGAAAATGGTTGGTTATAGCTGCACCGTGATTTATTTCAAGAAGTCTGTTTTGTCTTAAGAAAAATAATTACAAAAGATGGCTATAGAGGAACTGACAACATAGTAAGCAGTGAAGCACACAAGGCATGTTCTGGTAACTCAGGCCACCAAAATCAGACAATGGTATTTCCAGAGATTGTCACTTATCTAAAGGTCAGAAGCAGATCAGTGAATGTATATAACAAAATTATTTTTTTTTCAAGAGTCATAATGCAAACACATTCCATATAACATATGGAAAGATTCACCAATTTTTGCTGGACTATCAGCAGCTGACAGACCAAGAGGAATTCAGTGAATTGTCTGCTGTGAAAGCTCCACTGCATTGTATATTTTCAAATTTTTATACCAAAAACACAAAAATAATAATATTACAACTGTTTCAGTCACAACCAGTACTATAAACAATTATAAATGACAAAAAAATAGTTCAGTACTCTTGAAAAATGTAGAACATGTTCCTCAAGTTCCCAGTCTCGTGTGTAAGGCATATACTGAGCCACGTCATTTATGTGTTTGGTAAAGCTTCCTATTAAGCATGAACTGAATATGTTTAAGAATACAACATGCTGTAAATGATGTGAAATGATCAATATGTTATTACCTACAAGAATGTCTTTGGATAGTGCTACTAACAAGTACATAAATAATGCATATCAAACAAGGTCTGGAATTTGACATCCTTACAAAGGACATCTCCTGAGGACACCACCATTTCTCTTCCACATTTTGTGTATATACCAGGAACAGTTAAATGAAAACCTTGAAAGTGCGATAAAAATTTGAAACACAGCTCGATTGTCTGTAAGTTGACAACAATGATACTTATGGTTTGAAAAGTGACTGACAGGTGGCAGTATGAGGCAGGAATGCAACATGACGGCACAGTAGTATTGTAAAGATGGCGGCCCCACTTGCAACATGCAATTTAAGGTTTTCATGTGACTCACCCTCGTATATATGGTCTTTGCATTTTCATGCACAGAATTACAGATATAAAGAAAATTAAAATAAATCAATAGTGATATTCACAAGTATGAAAATTCTGATGGCATCTCATTTTTGGAGATGTCATAATTTCATTACAAATTCAATTGATAAGAAACCTGTATAAAAAGCTTCAGACTACACAACAACTCACTCCACTTGTGAAAGAACAACTGGCACATCAATATCCTGTCACTAATGAATTCACCATGAATGTAAGTCTTGACTGTATGTCACCACCATTCCATGTCAGCTACAAATAAGTGTTTCAACTGGAAATACATACACACCCTTTGGTCCCTGAAGGTATTGTACATGTTTATATAGCCCCTTAATATTTACATTGCACAGCAGTTTATTACAATAGTTACAAAATGGTAATGATGGTTCAATTGACTAGTATAAATTAACATTTTAAATACATTTGTAATAAAAAATATCAAAGGGGACTCAACATGGCTGCTCAATGAAATTTTGGAAACTTTCAGGGAAGAAAGGGTTTTAATGTTTTGTTCTCTCAATTCTTGGGCACCTGTACATCACCATGACTGTAATAAGCTTATTTTATTACTCTATGCATTTGCTCAGCCTCACGAACGCTTCTGAGCCCATTTCATGTCATCAGCTCTTGGCCGACATCCAGTTACTCTTTCTATGATCCACTCGAGCACCTGCCAAAAACAAATTTTTTCGAGAGGCCAGTTGAGCCAGCCTGTGGTGATGCAGAAGTATGTCTCATGTGGTGCCACGTGGTGAATTCGGTGGTGGCGGCGTGGTAATATTATGTGGTACTCCTGGAGGTACACTACCCATGTTGGCAAACCAAAATAAGTGTGGGACCACTTGTGAATCTGTAATATACACAAAAACATTGGAAAACACATGAGCTATCATCAGCAGACAAACATCTGCTGACTACTAGCTGCGAAATTACTTGAAACTTCTAGGCATGACTACAATATATTACAGAAATATAAAAATATACCCCTTCTTTAAAAAAATTTCAAAAAGCAATCATGTTGGTACCAAAATTTTAAAACACCCCTGAAAAGCCATTCCAAAGATAACTCCAAAAGTGGGAATAAATGCTGTAAATATTTTGTAATCTTGCAACACACTGAACCGTCATCCACAGGGTCCTAACAAATCTCTACAAACAAGATTAAAAAATCCATAAAATGGCAAGCCCTGGGTCACTTCAGCTTTCAGAAGCACAGAGATAAATTGACTACTGTATCATATCAGCCCGTATCTAGCAATCCAGTTCCTTCACAGAACTTTCCTGTAATTGAATTACAGTACCAGTAAACATGCTTAGTACTGATAACAGATGTGGGGGTGCTGGTTAACTGTTCTGATAGTTTGAAGATCTATGTACACTATTATGTAAAATTTTACATACTCATGGCCAGGGACTATAAGGTACACTGTCTTGTCGGATGTCAAACTGTTCGGTCTGGTAGATATTTATGGACGTTTTGGAGAAATGTTCTGTCTCCACATTCAAGGTAAGATATGAAAGAGGCCATGGATGAAGATCTGTGGGAAGACCATGGCTGAGATGGGAAGACAACATCAGGAGGGACTCCTTGTTGCTGTGGAATATAAGAGGATGGAGGAGGCTAGCAGAGGACAGGGATATCTGTAGGCAAACCACTGAAGAGGCCAGGGCTGGATGTGTGCTGTAACACAAGAAGAAGAAGGAAGAGGAGGAGGAGGAGGAGAAGAAGGAGAAGGAGGAGAAGAAGAATGAGGAGGAGGAGGAAAAGAAGAAGAAGATGAAGATATGATGGAGGCAGTAAATTCGCGAAACACTGGTAGACTTCTACCAGACAAAATGGCATCGCATAAAAAACATTATGCTTCATGTGCAGGTGAAATTAATAAAATACTATTGCTACATGTGTGTTTGTTGCTGAACAAGTATTCAAACAGGCTCTGCATGGTTCAGTATTATGGCAACTGTTTGCATGTTTTTTTTTTGTACAAAGTTAGTAAAATTAATGCACAATGGGGAGATATGCATGGCTGTCAAACCTGTGATCCATCTTCAAGGTGGGAGAGACTCTAAAATTGGAGGCAGGAGGTTCCTTCCAAACATCAGCAAAAAATTCTATCAGATGACAGAGAATCACAGACTATAAGACAGAATTTGTCACAGATTATTATCATGCCTTGTTCATAACTCTCAACATTAAAAAAAGTTTCAGAAAAAAGTTAATAATTTGGTGGGCTTGATTATGTTATAAATGTGTTTTATATGCAGTATATAGGAGGTGCCTAGTACAAATCTCTGACATGACATCAACTAACCTGTGGTTTTTTGTGGTTTTCCTCAGTCCTTCCAAGCATATGCCAGCATATCAGCTCAAAGTAGACCATACCTGCTGCCATCCACATCCCTCCCATTCACTGTTCACTATGATTGTCATTGGACACAATATACTACGAGCTACTGAAAGGTTCATTAAATAAGGCTCAAATATATAAATAAGTAAGCTTTTGTATAACTTTTGGGAAACTTTATAAAAACTGGATAAAATATTCCTACAGATAAGTATGAACTGTAAAATACTTGTTGAAGGAAGTTCCAGAGTGATTTGTAACTGCACGTGATACAATTAAGGATCATGTTCTACTCCTCAAAGGAAGGCAATTAGTTTCTCTAAACATATGGTTGCAACTGCTTTGTTAGTAAGAAGAGGAAGAATTAGGAAATCTATGAGACATGTAACATATTTTAGGAAAACATTCACTTATCAGATTCCAACATAAGAGCAATTTAATGCTAGACATATATTTGTGGAGTTTAGTCTCAACTCAAAACTCAGCACTGTGATGTACACGATTCCTGGTATATTGAAAAATTCCAGGTATGTCATGTTGTTGCCACAGCTGCTTCAAGCAAATGCCAAAACTAGTCACGCATGGTGACTCTTTCTGAATAAACTATGCCCTTCAGATGGCCCCACATGTAGTGGCTGCCTTTCCACACTACCATAAACTAGTTATGGTTGCTATTGGAAGTCTGAATGACTGTTATGGTTAAAGTCAGTGCATGACAGGCTTCAAACTCAACTGAAACAATTCTGGAAAGATAACTTTAAAGAAAATATTATAGTTTTACGTAACTGACATATGATAACTAGATTGTTTCAAAAGCATTGCTGATGCATTTACCTATTATCACTAAGAATTCATTTGTAATTTGTCTCTGACATTCACATCCTCCATTTTGCTACTTTGGACAGTTTACCTACACCTCCCACTTCTGATTATGAAGCAAGCAGGAATTCTGATTGTTTTCAACCATCCAAGAGTGTGGATTTTGATAGAAACCCATCCTTCATAATGCAGGGATACTGCCATATTTTTATTCCACTGTTAACTTATATTTTTAACATTTAACATTACTTAATTCTAGCTAATATACATATCACATATATTATATACTTTATACAACACATTTACAAAGTCTGAGATATCTGAGCTGTATTATTTCTTTCTTTTTATATTCTTGGAATCAGACAAATGATGAATACTAACAGTCACTCTGAAACAAGTAGCTAATCAGTTAACCTTTTAAAGCCTACTGGTTGCGTGACGCACCAAAAGGTTTAACATTCAACAATTTTATGCTCTGCCCACACTGTATTAATGTGCTTTGTATTTATCTGAGAACAAACAGCAACTTGTGCCATTTATACCATAAAATGATTGGTTTTTATAACCGAGATGAAAAGTGTTTATATGTGGTACGGACTGGATCTTTAAATAAAGCAGTCTTCCATTCGTCTTTAAATGGTTAAATAGAAATGTTATTTGATTTTTTATTATTTAGACCAACCAATGCACAACGTATATATTAAGAAAGAATTTTTATATCATAAGTACTCATTGTTAATATACATGTTGTGCACTGGTTGGTATAAATAATAAACTATACAAAATACATGGTGCATACAGAAAGGTAGTAGAGTTATGTTGTAAATGAGAAAACTGCATTTTTAGTTTGTTGTAAACACAAACAAGGGTGATTCCCTTTAAAACTCTTCTCATCCTCATTCTCCTGCTCATCATGATAATCATTATTATATCTGAATACTGTTATAATATTCACACACAGGGTAAGACGTGAAAAATAAAGGTCAAGGTAAAGGTACTGGGCGTTTTGATCCACTTATCCTTAACCTCAGGACTAAATTGGGGCAATTGGTCAGCTTTACATCCTGGCTGATTTACCCTACGGGAAATAGCCCCCGGTACCCATTAGACAGAAGGCTGGGAGGACTGTAGGGCTTGTCTGGACATTTTAGTGAAGAGAAGAATCTCTTGCCTCTACTGGGAATCAAACCATGTTTCCTCCATCATACAGCCCACCACCTTGTCGCTGTTTAGACTGTTGTATCAGCTCCTACAATTTTACACGTGCAAAACAAAAATAATAATACTCATATCATGAATTTTGATATGCCTGCCATAACTTAAAGCCTCCAGCAGTCATGGGCTATTTAATTACCATACACATTCAAAGTGGTAAGGTTCAATGTCAATGATTTCAGCATTTGAACCAAAATGTGCATGTAGACCAAATGTGCTCTGGTCCAGTGATAACTAGAAAGCAGTAGCTGTAACTGGTACTGCTGGTTTGACATTCATATTACTGTTAATTAGAATGTTGTACTGAACTTTATTTTGGCTCCTCATTATGCTTATTTTGCTAGGGCCAGGTGGAGTTCATACACTGTTAAATTCTTTCTGCCAAAGGCCTGGCCAGTTCAGGGTTTGACTCCTGTCAAGAGTGAGACACTTTTTATCTTCCCCAAAATGTCCAGACCACCTCTTAGGCCAAACCAAGCCTCTTATTCACTGGATATTCAGGATTCATTCACCGAGAGTACAAGCACCCAGGGTGTGAAGTTTATCACTCACCTCCATCTAGTACCAAGGTAAAATCAGTGGGACTATAACTCTGCTCCTCCACTGTGCCTTCACTATTACACAGCTTAAAATGTCAAATATTCCTGCAGCCCCATGTTCCACCCAGTAGTAGTAGTAGTAGTAGTAGTAGTAGTAGTAGTGGTGGTGGTGGTGGTGGTGGTGGTGGTGGTGGTAGTAGTAGTAGTAGTAGTAGTAGTAGTGGTGGTGGTAGTGGTAGTAGCAGTAGCAGCAGCAGCAGCAGCAGTAGTAGTAGTAGTATAAAATGCAGGGAATTCAACTGAAAACTCAACACAGACACACAGAAAGCACAAGAGCCTTAAATTTTCTTACATAACATATATCATTCGCCACATGTTAGATTAAACCTCCTTCAACTCTCAGACATGCATGACACCTGGTAAAAAGATTATTAAATACCACTGGAGTTCCTCATCTAGAAACTGCCAACAATACATGCCTGATGATTTCTTTAATTTGTTTTGATTTTGTGTGGACTGCTTTCATTTGCACCGTCTTTAAAACTTTCCAACAGATAATAGTCACTGGGGTTAGATCAGACAAATGAGCAGGCAACAGGGCAAGACTAATTATTTGGTCCCCAAAAACATTTTATAAGGGAGTCATTATATGGCATGCTGTATTGGTGGTTGCACCCTCTTGCTGGAAGCACAATGAACCTGCTGTTCAAAATTTGCTGATTTTAAAGGAACCGAAACACTAGGACACCATATTCTAAACTCCCTACTACAATCCTCATATGAGTTCTTCATATGATTTACACTGTACTTCACATGTATGTTACAGGCAGCAGATTAAACTGGACTGTGTGACTAAAATGTCAGGCAATCCAAAATACCATAGATGCAAAATAAGAATGGGGATGTGTGAGTCAGGTAGCAGCCATTAAAACTGTACAACACTATTGGTAACTTCTAGACAAAAACTTCAAACAGTATTTAATAATCTGGTCACCAGGTATCAAACATGTCTGAGAGATGAAGGAGACCATTCCAACACCTATTCTAACATGCAGTCAGTTACATCATATATTACATCATACTAGAAAACGTAAGGCTGTTTAGCTTGACGTGCATCTGCGTTCAGTTTTCAGTTAAACTCCCTGTATTAAAAAACAGTTCATAAGAAAATTCATATCCTACCTGGTTAGTCATGGCTACAAATATTGCAAGAAGAAATAAGTAACAGCTCCACGAGAAGTTCTTCTGAACCTCTTCTTCTGACTGAGTGATGAAGTGCCATGTCATCCGTCCCAAGAAAGGGATTGTTACCATGAAGTTATCCCCATTGGTTTCGATGAAATCATGCCTTGTGATGGATGTTGGGTCAATGTGATGCTCACGAAATGGCCGAAGGAAATTCTGATAACCATTAAAACCACACAAGTCACAAGATAGTGATATCAATATTTTCTTCCAAAAGAGAGGCTCCTATCACAGGGCTAAGCTCTTATTCCAGTAACAGAAAACCACATAAGACAAATGTCTTTGTACCCAAAAAACAGACAAAAATAAAATACTATCTTTTCATTAGTGCAGTGCTGAAGGTCACCACACTGCCTTAAGCAGAAAGGTGGCATGCAGGTAAAGTTCACTGCATTGTGGATCTCTGCAGCAGATGATAGTGAGTGATATGTTTTGGCAATGCCCATTTTATCCATGGGGAAAAAATGCCAATATCCATTAATTAAGAGAAGGGTTCACACACACATACACACACACACACACATCCCCCCCCCAGTTGGTCTGGATATGGGACTTAAAAGTTCCCAACACCAATATCAACATAATTATCAGGGCTCCTAGTGCAAGTACCATATCTTTCACCTGGCAACCCAGTATTCAGAATGCTCCAAAAACCAGCCATGTCCCAGAACAAATAAATTTAAAATTAGCTACATGGTGTCACAGACCATGATAACTTTAAATCATACCAGCATATATCTGGAGATAATTAACCCAGGTCTACAAAGTGTGCAATGCAGCTACTATAACATTTTCCCATTTGCCTGTAAGTATGTCATACACAGAGAGTACCTCAGTGTCCCTGAACTTAGGAGAATATGATGCTAGCTTGCATAAGGGACTCAACCCACACCATCTTCCTCTTAACAGCACTGGAATATAAGACCGGCATTCAGTCACGTGTTGTCATAGACAGGGGTGCAAAAAGCATATCAGAAATCTATTCTGTTGAAGAAAGACTGTTCACATTCAACACTTTTACACAGTATGGGTCATGGGAAAAAATGTTGCAGGTACCTTTGTAAAGAATATCGTACCACATCAACAGTGCCGCATAAAAGAACAACAAGAACAATGGAAAAACTTTGAATGACAGGATCTGGGCTGAATACAAAAAAAATGAAACAGTATGTTCTGATGACAAACTGGAAAATAGGACTCACTAATGCAAACAAGACCCAGAAAATCTTCATGCCAATTGGCTGTTCAAATTTGGGTATCAAATTCTCAGCTCACAGAGCAACAAAAATTGTAAAACTATACCCATATTAAATTATTGCCATAAAACACTTCCCCCCCCCCCCAAATGGGGAAGCAGTATGAGCATTACCATAGAAGACTATGCATTTTGTGATCCAGAAACTGCCCCTTTCTCATATAAGGCATGTTTTACATTAACCTTTACGCAACGGGATTTAAATGGCTACAGTCAACCTTCGCGTACGACATTATTTTCGCTTGGCATTTAAATTTTTGTACATGGTTTACAAAACACTTTATTATTTCAGGAACCAAAAAAGATTTAATAATGGATTAAACGGCATTTTTGGGGAAATAAGACAGAGCCATATCTGCGTGTTTTCAAGAAATCAGTAATAATTTTCGTTAATGAATAG